>ERZ778515.1093-NODE-1093-length-20649-cov-5.768379_pt1 | contig 20649 bp, 21 predicted proteins | sample MGYA00510343_ERZ778515 | MGnify/ENA primary metagenome ERZ778515 (study PRJEB29527, sample SAMN07138965) | mouse gut metagenome | material: feces | host: mouse | place: China:Nanjing | collected 2016-01-25 ...
GAGCATGTCTATTAATGACTTACAGCGTTGATATAATTCGTCGAACTCACGTTAATATAACAAGAAAGACAAATTCGTCGAAATAACGTATGTTTACCTTTCATTTTGATTTCCGATAACCCCTGAAAAAGCCCCGTCTTGTAAAATAAAACCTGTTTGCACAAAAATACCACCTTTATTCGTGTGCAATCGTAAATTATTGAATATCAAATATTTATTCTTCAAATCCTTTGTGCGTGCAGCGGAAAGGGTATTTTTGAATGCTTAAAACCCCGTTTGGGAGTGCTGAAAAAGGGTCTTTTTGAGTGCCAAACGGCATCTTTAGCATTGTCAAACGGCATCTTTAGCACTCCCAAATGGGGTCTATGGCACTCTCAAATAGGGCCTACAGAAAAAAATCTCATGCTTTTTTGTATAGAAAGAGTCTCCTTGAAAAATTTTAACACCTCGTTTGACAAAAAACTATGACGTTCCCGTTCTGACACTTTGCCGCGTTTTTTTTCGTAAAGGTTGCATTATGTCATCCGCTTCTCCGCATCATGATATTTATTTCTCCGCATCGTGTCATGATATCGCTGCTTCCGCATGGAGCTATAAAATATGTTATTTATTTGGGGCTTAGTGATATTAGTTTTATCTTTGCATACATAAAAAACTTTACTTCTATGAATTTGAAAATACGCTTGTCGTTGATGAACTTCCTCGAGTTTGCCGTTTGGGGTGCCTATCTCACGTCCATGGGAAACTATCTGGGAAGAGCAGGTATGGGAGCCGAAATATCTTGGTTCTATGCAATCCAGGGAATAGTGTCAATATTCATGCCTACGATAATGGGTATCGTGGCAGACCGTTATGTTCAGCCGCAACGGCTGCTCGGAATATGCCATTTCGTTGCCGGCGTGGCGATGCTCTCGCTGTGTTACATAGGCATGACAAATGCCGAACCGGACAAGGCGGTGTTCATGTCGGTGTATGTTGTTGGCGTTGCGTTCTACATGCCGACGCTGGCGCTGTCGAACACGTCCGCCTTCACGATGCTCAAGGACAGGGGCATGGACACGGTGAAGGATTTTCCGCCCATACGCGTCTTCGGTACCGTGGGCTTCATCGCCACGATGTGGTTTGTCAACTGTGCCGTGTGGGACGGCGGTTCGCTGTTCTTCACGCTCGAAGAAAATGCGTCGAAGTTCCAGTATACATACATGCAGTTCGGCGTTTCGGGCATACTGGGGCTGCTTCTCTTTGCCTACTGCATGACGCTGCCGCAGTGCAGGCTGGTCAGCAAGCCCGCGCAGACGGTTGCCGAGAGCCTCGGGCTGAATGCCTTCCGCCTGTTCAAGCAGAAGAAGATGGCGCTGTTCTTCATCTTCTCGGCGCTGCTGGGCATGTCGCTGCAGGTTACCAACGGATATGCAACTCCGTTTATCACCAGCTTCAAGGGCGATGCCGCAATGGCAGATACCTTCGGTGCAAATAACGCCACGATGCTTGTGTCGCTGTCGCAGGTTGCCGAGGCACTCTGCATATTGCTCATACCTTTCTTCCTCAAGCGCTACGGCATAAAGACCGTTATGCTCATAGCCATGTTCGCATGGGTGGGACGCTTCGGCTTTTTCGGACTGGGCAATCCGGCGTTCCCCGGTGTAATCCTCTTTATACTCTCATGCATCGTATATGGCGTGGCGTTCGACTTTTTCAACGTCTCGGGCGGTCTGTTCGTCGACAAGGAGTGCGACGCCAAGGTGCGTGCCTCGGCACAGGGACTGTTCATGCTCATGACAAACGGACTTGGAGCCACGGTGGGAACGCTTGTGGCAGGCGAGATAATCAACCATTATTGCCAATGGAACGAGCAGGGCTTTCTCATGGGCGACTGGAAGACGTGCTGGTTCATCTTTGCAGGCTATGCCCTCGTTGTAGGAATAGCATTTGCACTTATATTTAATCCTGATAAGAAGAATGTCAAAAATTAGGCTCGTGTTCAAGGGTGTGTCCGAGATTGTCGGCACGGACGATTTGGGCGTACTGGTGCTTACCGATGAGAAAGAGCAGAGGCAGATAACCGTTGTGTGCGACAAGGCAATGGCGTTGCAGGCAGAATTGCGCGTCCAGCAGTTGCCGCTCACGCAGATAATGCTGCCCGAAGTGCTCTGCAAGGTACTCGCCGACCAGACGGAGATACGCCTGGAGATACTCATCAGCGGAATAGACGACGGGCAATATCGTGTGCTGCTGTATAACAAGGAGACCCTTGAGCCTGTTCTCATGCGTGCCAGCGACGCCGTACTGCTGTCAATGGCTGGAAACATACCTATATATATAGACCATGATCTGATGATGCGTCAGTCTGTACCTTACAGGGAAGACTCGCGTGGAGTGTCGCTCCCCGTCAACACTATAAGCGACGAGATGCTTCAGGCGGCGCTTGACAAGGCTGTGGAGGAAGAGAACTACGAGCTGGCTTCGCAGCTGCGCGACGAGCAGTTGCGGCGCGAACGGAAATGACAATGGCGTAAAGAAGTTTTACAGATGAAAGAGGCAAGATATTTCTTTGTGCCCGATGCGGGGCAATGTGCGGAACTGCCGCCCGACGAGGCGGTGCATGCGCTGCGTGTGCTGCGTCTTCAGGGCGGCGATGAGATGTTCCTCATGGACGGTAACGGATGTTTCTACCGTGCCGAAGTGGCTGCAGCGTCGGGCAGGCGCTGTATGTACAACATACTTGAAAGGATGCCGCAGGACAAGTCGTGGACGGGGCATATACACGTGGCAATGGCACCGACGAAGGTCATGGACCGCGTGGAATGGTTTGCCGAGAAAGCTACCGAGGTTGGCATCGACGAGCTGAGCTTCCTCGACTGCCGCTTCTCCGGACGCCGCGTGATGCGGGCGGACAGGATAGAGAAGATTGTGGTCTCTGCCGTGAAGCAGAGCCGCAAGCCGTGGAAACCCGCCGTAAACGTCATGACCCCGTTTGAACGCTTCATAAGTGAGCCGCGTGAAGGAAGGAAATTCATAGCCCACTGCTATGAAGAGTTCAGTCGTAAAGACCTCTTTGCCGAGCTTCAGGCTGCGGACAAGGCTTCCGCCGTGACGGTGCTGATAGGTCCGGAGGGCGACTTCTCTGCCGACGAGGTGCGCATGGCAGAAGCCCGCGGATACGAGTCGGTAAGCCTCGGAGAAAGCCGGTTGCGCACGGAGACGGCTGCGCTGGGCGCGGCAATGATGATGCAGCTTACAAAAAGAAAACAGATATGATTTTGAAACATATTCCGATGAATACAGTCATAAAGCCGCTACAGGCGGCATTGCCCCTGCTTGCGGTGCTTACGGCGCTGCTGTCGTCGTGTTCGGGCGACGACTATGTAAACGCGGTGCCGGGCAACAGCATCGCACTTGTGTCTGTTGACCTTCGCAAAATGGCAGACGAGTGCACGGGGAACGACGTGGACAACGCGGGGCTCCTGAATACTTTGCTTCATGTGGAGAATGCGGGCGACTGCGGCATAGACCTGTCAGAAAAGATTTACATGTTCGAGGCGGCGGACGGAAACGTAGGCGCCGTGGCAAAGGTCAGGAGCAGATCCGACCTTGAGACATGGCTCGACAATCTTGCCAATGCCGGTGTCTGCCGCAACGTCGCAAGTCGCGGCGACTTTGGCTTTGCCGTGGTGAAAGACTCGTGGATAGTGGGCTTCTCATCGGCAAAGATTATGATAATGGGACCCGTCATAGCCTCGCAGCATGCGGAAATGCAGCAGATCATGGCACGATATCTGGACCAGGATGAAGACAGGGGCATCAAGGGCACGCCGCTCTTCGACAAGATAGACAGCATAGACAGTCCAGTGGCAATGGTGGCAAGGGCAAGTGCGCTTCCCGAGAAGTTTGTAGCGCCTTTCATGATAGGTGCCCCGAAGGATGCCGATGCCTCGCAGATAGTCATTGCCGCCGCGCTTTCAACAGGGCAGGGCGGGGTGATGAAGATAACGGGAGAGACATTCTCGTTCAACGAAGGCATCAACCGCAGGCTGAAAGAGGCATCTGCCGTATACCGTCCCATAACGGACGAGTTTGTGGAAAGCGCCGGTGCCTCGTCGCTGTTTGCGGCATTCATGAATGTCGACGGTTCACGGTATATCTCCATGCTGCATGAAGACAAGGCGATGCAGGTATTGCTCGCAGGACTGAACACGGCTGTGGACATGGACAACATCATAAGGAGCATTGACGGAGACATGGCATTTGTCGTTCCGGGATATGAGGGAGACAGGATGCAGGTGCAGCTCGGCGCACGTCTGAGGACCCGCGGCTTTCTTGAGGATGTGGACTACTGGAAGAAGTCGGCACCCAAGGGAAGTTCCATAACCGACCGTGGCAAGGATTTTTACAGCTATGATGGCGGCGACATCAGCTTCTGCTTTGGAGTCTCCGCAGATAACCGCTTCTATGCCGGAAGCACGGAGACGCTGGCACGGGAAATATTGCAGAAATCGTCGTCCCCGTTCAGTCCGGAGATACGCAAGGCTATGAAGGGACAGCGGATGTGCATGCTCGTGAACGTGGAAAAAATGGCAGAGGGCAATGAGGTGATGAGCACGGTGATGCCGCTGCTCGTACCGGTGATTGGAAAAGTTGGCACAGTACTATATATAATAAGGTGATGAAGACCATAGAATTTCATTCGGTCCTTCCGCAGGTTTTTGCCGGGCGCGGCGATATCGTCTCGGATGTGTGGCTTGAAGACGTGGCTTTCGAAAAGGGAAAGCTTTATCTCGTCGAGGCGGAGAGCGGAAAGGGAAAGAGCACGTTTTGCAGTTATATAATGGGATATCGCCACGACTACGCCGGAGAGGTGTGCATGGACGGCAGAAACGTGCGTGACATAGGCATGAGGGAGTGGGTGGACATACGCAGGAACAATATAAGCTATCTCTTTCAGGAGCTGCGCCTGTTTCCCGAACTTACGGCTTATGAGAACGTGGAGATAAAGAACCGGCTTACGGGATTTAAGGCCCGCAAGGACATAGAGCGCTGGTTTGACATGCTGGGAATAGCAGACAAACGCGACGTAAGGATAGGGCAGATGTCTTTCGGACAGCAGCAGCGTGTGGCAATGGTGCGCGCACTTGTGCAGCCGTTTGACTTTATCCTTGCCGACGAGCCGGTGAGTCACCTCGATGAAGGCAACTCATCCATAATGGGAGAGATAATGATGGCGGAGGCAAGGGCACAGGGAGCCGGCGTCATTGTTACAAGTATAGGTAAGCATATGGCTTTGGATTACGGAAAGGTGTATCGGTTATGAGTCTTGTTTGGAAGTTGCTGCGCAGCCATGTAAGTGTTCCGCAGCTTTCGGGTTTCTTCTTTGCCAATCTCTTTGGCATGTTCATTGTTCTTCTCGGCTTTCAGTTTTACCGCGACGTGCTGCCGGTTTTTACTGCGCAGGACAGTTTCATGCGTTCCGACTATCTTATATTGAGCAAGAAAGTGGGCACGGCATCTGCTCTGTCAGGGCGGACCCATTCGTTCGGCGGTGCAGAGTGTGACGATGTTGCACGGCAGAGTTTTGCGGCAAAAGTTGGCAGGTTCACATCCACTGAATATAAGGTGGATGCAGATATGGGCATTGCCGGGCATTCGGTATTAAGCTCGGAGCTGTTCTTTGAGAGCGTTCCGGACGACTTCATAGACATTCCTCTGAAAGACTGGCACTATGATGAAGGCAGCAGGGAAATACCTATAATACTGCCGCGCACATATATAAATATGTATAACTTCGGTTTTGCGCAGACCCATTCGCTGCCCAAGATAAGCGACGGGCTTGTGGGAATGATAGATTTCCGCATCTTTATACAGGGCAACGGGCACAACGACAGGTATAAGGGCAGGGTTGTCGGACTGTCGAACAGGCTCACCACGATATTGGTGCCGCAGTCTTTCATGGACTGGAGCAACGGGTATTATGCCCCCGATGCCCATTCCGAGCCTACGAGGCTTTTGCTTGAGGTGTCAAATCCGGCTGACGAGAACATCGCAAAATATATGGATGCCAAGGGATATGAGGTGGAAAGCGACAAGCTTCAGGCAGAGAAGACAACCTATTTCCTGCGTATGATAGTTTCGCTTGTCGTGGCAGTGGGGCTGGTGATAAGCGCGCTGAGCTTTTATATTCTTATGCTCAGCATCTATCTTCTCGTGCAGAAGAACTCTTCAAAACTTGAAAACCTGTTGCTCATAGGATATGCCCCGTCAAGGGTTGCAATGCCTTATCAGATGCTTGCCGCGGTGCTTAATATTGTCGTGCTGCTGCTTACGCTTGTTTTGATATACGTTGTTCGGGGATATTACATGGGCATGATTGTGGCTGTATTCCCTCAAATGGAAAGTGCGACGCTGCTTCCAGCTGTACTCGTGGGGCTGTTGCTATTTGTCATTGTGACGGTTTTGAATGTACTGATTATACGCAACAAAGTTATGAAAATATGGTACGGAAAATAGGGTAGAGGCGCATAAACAGTGCAAAAATGCACTTTTTTGAAAAAAATATACGCGTTTTCTTTGCTGTTTAAAATAAATGCTGTACCTTTGCACTCGCAATTAAGAAATAACACTTGTTGCAAACAAAAAGCGGATGCGCTTGTAGCTCAGTTGGTAGAGCATCTGACTTTTAATCAGAGGGTCCAGGGTTCGAACCCCTGCAGGCGTACAAAGGTGGAGAAAAGAACTTTTCTCCACCTTTTTTATTGTCATTATTAATGTTGGGAAACATCGTGCCGTGGCTGTTGTTTAAGTAGTTTATAGCCGATGGCGGCTCCTGCCACCGATGCCGTAAATATTCCGATCTTTGCCTGAAGCAGATAGCCGGCATCGTTGAAGGCGAGAGTGGAGATGAACACGGACATCGTAAATCCGATTGAAGCAAGAAATCCGATGCCGGCAATCCGGCGCGTTGTAAGATATGCCGGTCTGCCCGTCGCTCCCGTCTTTGTAAGAACTAATATGGCAGACATGATGCCTGCGGGTTTGCCGATGAGCAGTCCGAGCATGGTTCCTGACGCTATGTTCGTGGAGAATATATCGGCAGGATTGATATCCATGAATGATATGCCGGAGTTGGATATGGCGAAGACTGGCATTATGACGAATGATACGAGCGGATGCATGGCGCTCTCAAGGCGCTGCAGGGGCGGAATGGCATCTTTCGAGCGGTCTATTATGCTGTCTATCACTTCCACTTGCTCGTGTTCGAGAGTGGAAACGTTGTTTGGCTTTATACCTTTAAAGCGTTTCAGAAGCCTTGCTGCATGTGCGATATAGTCGGTTTCAGGCAACTTTGAGTCTGCCGGTATCACAAGAGCGGCAAGCACTGCTGCTATCGTTGCGTGTATTCCCGACATGAGAAAGGCAAGCCATACGCCGCCGATGCCCACTATTCCATAGAAGAAAACATTCTTGACCCCGAGTCTGTTGGCGGCAAACATGATGAGGAGAAAGCAGATTCCTATTCCGATGTTTACGACCGATATCTCTGATGTGTAGAAAAACGCGATGACAAGAACGGCGCCGAGGTCGTCGACAATGGCAAGCGTTGTGAGGAATATTTTTATGGAAAGAGGTATCTTGTTGCCGAGAATGTACAATATGGCAAGCGAAAAGGCAATGTCCGTTGCCATGGGAATGCCCCAGCCTCCGGCTGTTTCTCCAGTATTCAAGGCAAGATATATTGCGGCAGGGAACAGCATGCCGGATATTGCAGCGCCTACGGGCAGTATGGTGTTGCGTATGTCTGCAAGCTCGCCTCCAATAAACTCACGTTTCAGTTCAAGTCCTACCACGAAGAAGAACATCGACATCAGACCGTCGTTTATCCAGTGATGCAAACTGTAATACAGAAGGTGTGAGCCGTTGAATATAAGTCCGGCTTTCTGTTCGAAGAAGCCGAAATATGCTTCACGCCACGGACTGTTGGCAAGAAACATGGCTGCCACGATGCTGATACCGAGCACTATTCCGCCTGATTTTTCCTGATTGATGAAACGCTGTACGGGCATGACAAGTCCGCTGTTGAACTTCTTTTGGTATTCCTTTTTCATGATTTATGCTTTTGGTGCCGCTACAAATATATTTATAAAAAACAGTATTACGTTTTCGTATTTTATGCTTTTAAATATTATTACTGTTATTATAGCAAAACAAAAAAATGTAAATTAGCCTGCTTTTTGCATTCTTGGTTGCATAAAATGTTGTATATTTGTTTTGCAAATAGAGACGTACAGTCTTCAGAGGATAATGATAAAGAGGCATAATAAATAATTCAACAGATAACAGCCCGATGTATATAGTTTCAAAACGGATGGAAATAGCCGGATGTCACAGGCTCAGTCTTCCCTATGAAAGCAGATGCACACGCATGCATGGTCATAACTGGATTGTAACGGTGCATTGCAAGTCGAAGACCTTGAACAATGAAGGTATGGTAGTGGATTTCAAGCATATAAAAGACAAGATACATTCATACCTCGACCATGGTAACTTTAACGAACTTCTTGATTTCAATCCTACGGCAGAGAACATAGCCCGGTGGATATGCGACAATGTCCCGTTGTGTTTCCGTGTGGATGTGGAGGAGAGCAGCAACAACAAGGCAACGTATATAAAAGATGATGAGGAGGAGCGGATTTGAGGATAAACGAGATATTCTATTCGTTGCAGGGTGAGGGCTTCTTCACTGGCACTCCAGCTGTCTTCATACGGTTTTCAGGATGCAATCTTGCATGTTCTTTCTGCGATACAGCCCACGGCAGGTATTATGAAGCGACTCAGGAAGAGATATTGACGGTGATATCCGGATATCCCTCAAGGCATGTTGTGATAACAGGAGGAGAACCGTCGTTGCAGCTTACGGCAGATTTTGTGGATGCTCTTCACGGACGTGGATATTTTGTCCAGGTGGAGACAAACGGTACAAAGCGGCTGCCTGACGGTGTGGACTGGATAACATGTTCGCCTAAAAACGGTGATGTTGTATACAAGGAAGTGAACGAACTGAAAGTGGTTTATCATGGAAAAGGGCAGGATATGACCGCGTATGACGGCATTAAGGCATCTGTATACAGTCTCCAGCCGTGTGATGTGAAGGATGAAGGGCGTAATGCCGTGATTGTCTCGGAGGCGATAGAGTATATAAAGGCTTATCCAAAATGGAGGCTTTCGTTGCAGACGCATAAGATATTGAATGTGAGATAGCGTGTTAAGATAAATGAATTAATTTTAACAGGCATGTGCGAAATACTAATAAAGATGAAAACGGGAAGTGTTATTTTGCCGTTGTCACAATATATGATATATTTGTAGAATATGAGAAAAATGATAGCCTTTATTCTGTTTTTGTGTCTTCCGTGTGCAGTTTCGGCACAGGAAAGCTCCGATATATCTTATTCTACGGACAACACGGGTGTGGCGTACGATGTGGATTTGTCGTCTGCCATTCTGCATTCCGACTTGTCTGCGTCTTCTTTTGCCATGCCTTATGATGCCCTTATGTCTAATCATGGAGATTCGTTGGCTTTGCCTCGGCTCAATATGTATGGGCAGGCAGCTGTCTGTTCATATCCTTTTTACTGTTTCGGGTATACGGACTGGAGTCTGCATAAAGGTCTGAACGTAAACATCGGGGCATCGGTGTTTGCCACATTCGGCAAGCATTCGCACTATAAGGGTGCTGGTTTCGGGCAGAATATATCTATGATGTATGCCGTACCCATAACAAATAAACTGTCTGTTGCACTCGGAGGGTATTTTACAAATACGTCATGGAGTCACGACTCATATCGTGATGCGGGTCTTAATGCCGTTCTTGGATATAGGTTCAATGAGCATTGGGAGGCATATCTGTTTGCGCAGAAGTCGCTTGTGAACAAGCGCATGCCTCTTCCGCTTTATGATATCAATGGTCTTGGCGACCGTATCGGAGCCGCCGTGAAGTACAATTTCAATCCTTCTTTCAGTATTCAGGTGTCCGTATCGGCTTCTCAGCACGACTTGCCCGTATACACCGAGACCGGGCTTCCGCCTATGCAATAAGCTTTCTCTCACTGTAATTATATTGCTAAGACTTGCCTGATATTAATAGCAAAAGATAAGCTGCATCCAGAAGTGTGAATGCAGCCATTATGTATTTATCGCTTTTTCTTAGTTTGTCGTGCAGTTTTGCAACCAATAAGAATTGCAGATTTCTTTTTTAACATCGTCCGACATATTTTCTTTTCCTTTACTGATAGACTTTAGGCTTATTTTTAATCCCTTGATATATTCTTTAAAGCCACGGTCGGTCTTGTCTGTTTGTATTATGTTTATGTTCTCGTATATGTTATCCGTGGAGGCATATTCTTTATTTTTCTTGTTGCATATTGTTTTCGTACGCATCTTTGCGTTTATTTTTAACAGGTTGTCTATATACATTGCGTCTTCCTGTGATGAATAGGTAAGTTGTTCTGTTGCAGACTCTAACGTCATTATAATCCCGAGTATCTTTGCCGACAGAGTGTCTTTTCCTGTCATTTTGTCTATTGCCAGTTCTGTGGTTTCTTTTTTCCTTGTCATCGTTACTGGTATGTGTTGTGTGTTGATTGAACGTGTACCTTCTGCCAATATTATGTTTATAGGCTTTTTTGTCAAGTCAGGTGTTGTTATGCTCTTATGACTACTGTTATGTTTGTGTGACATGCTTTCTATTACATTGCGCCTTATTCTTATCTTGTCATTGTTATATGAAATGTTATATACTGCAATGCACTCCGAACTAAACAGGAGTGTTGTGTCATTTTGTTTCTGTATGCGGCTTTCAAATGTAACGATGTTTAAGTCTTTATTATCCTCGGTGTTATGGTCCTTGTACAGTAAAGCTCTTTTGAAGTCAGCAACGGTTTGGTTTTCTAATTGAGATACTACTAACTGTGATAGTGCAGTCTGAGCAGTAGTTAAAATAAGGATACAGGAAATAAAATACTTCTTCATAAGATTGTTTGTTGTAATAGATAATTTATTGTAAAAGTAGTGATAATTCCCGTAAATATCTATGTGCAATCCTTTAATGAAGCATTTTTTAACATCTATTTAATATGTGATAGGCAAATATTTATTTTATATAATATTATAGACGTATAGACAACAATTCTTCAGTCATATTATAATATGGCTGAAGAATTATTTTTTATATCTCAAGCCATCTTGCACAAATTCCTGCAATGGCTGTTATGTTTAAAAACAATACTAAAAGTAAATCATTCCTTTTATACTTAGCAAGTTCCTGTTTTCTTATAAAAACAAATATAATCAATAATGTTGACAATGAAAGTAACACTATAGTTGTAATATTCAGAAATATATAGTCTAACCAAGACCCTAAAAGGAAAAAGATATAGGCAATACCGCTTATATTAATTATATTATTAAACATGTTGATTAATGCCTTTTACTGTTTAAACACGAGCTGTATTGATAATATGCATAACATCATGAAAACTGTTGTAAATGCCATATATACCACAGGTTTACATATCACCGGTGATATCTTGTCAGATAATCTCACTATATAATAAGGTGTAGTTCTGATCTTTTCCAGCATATTATACATGTTGTTTCGTTTATTTCATCATTTTCAACCGCAGGCTGTTCAACACCACACTGATGCTTGAGAAAGCCATGAGGGCACTTGCCCACATTGGTGTTATCTGCCAGTCTGTGTCTAAGGCGTATGGAACGCCGGCTGCCAACGGAATGCAGACGATGTTGTATATAAAAGCCCAAAACAGGTTCTGGTGTATCATTCTTACTGTTTGATGTGACAGCCTTATAGCTTCCGGAATGCGTCGCAGGTCTGTTCCCATGAGCGTCACCTGTGCCACGTCCATGGCAATGTCCGTTCCCTTGCCCATGGCGATGCTCACATCGGCGGCGGCAAGTGCCTGTGTGTCGTTGATACCGTCGCCTACCATTGCCACATACCTGCCTTCACCTTGCAATTTCCGTACAAGTTGCTCCTTGTCGCCCGGCATCACCCGGCTGCGCCAGTTGCTTATCCCTGCTTTTCCAGCCCAGTATGCCGCTGCCTCTTCGCTGTCTCCGCTCATCATGTATATGTCTATTTCCTCAGTTCTGAGCATGTTGATAGCCTCTTGGGCATGAGGCTTGAGCGTCTCGCGCTCCTCCGGCAGGGTGTCTTTTCGTGTAAAATCGGCATCCTTGTTGGCTATGGTGAGCGTCCCGGTCTTGTCTATTACCAGCGCGTTGATGCCCCTCAGCCTTTCAAGTGCCGTGGCATCCTTTATAAGAATGTTTCTTTCCGCAGCTTTGCCTATGCCCACCATAAGTGCTGTAGGCGTGGCAAGTCCCAACGCGCATGGGCATGCTATGACGAGCACGGACACAGCCGACATCACGGCACGCGGCATGTTTGTACTGCCTCCTGCTATCATCCATGCGGCAAAAGTTATCAGAGATATGGCTATGATGACAGGAACGAACACTCCTGCAATCCTGTCTGTCACGCGCTGTACTGGTGCCTTGCTGCCCTGAGCTTGCTGCACAGTCTTTATAATCTGTGACAGCATGGTATATTCGCCAACTTGTTCTGCGCGGAAAAGCATATTGCCACGGCTTACGAGTGTGCCGGCATATACTTTGTCTCCGGCTTTTCTTTCGGCAGGAAGCGGCTCGCCGCTTATCATGCTCTCGTCTATATATGCACTGCCTTCCGTTATTATTCCGTCTACAGGAATACGGTCTCCCTGTCTCACATCTATTATGTCGCCGCAGGCAAGAGCTGCTATCGGCACCTCTTCTGTTTTTCCGCCGCATGCCACACGTGCCGTTTTAGGTGCAAGCCCCATAAGTCCCCTTATAGCCGATGCCGTTCCGCCCTTTGCCTTCTCTTCGAGCAACCGTCCGGTGAGCACGAATGTTATTATCATTACCGAGGCATCATAATACGTATGGTTTTCCAATCCGTAACAGCCCCACAGTTCTTCGCCCCAATAAGTGTTAAACACGCTAAGGCAGAACGATATAGCCGTGCTCAGGGCAACGAGCGTGTCCATGTTTGCCGCTCCATGCATCATCTGCCGCCAGGCGTTGACATAAAACTGTCTGCCGCTGTATACTATGTTTGCAAGTGCGGCTATCATCATTGTCTGATTGGCGAACATCGCGTCCCCAGTTCCAGCCATGCCCATGGAAAAGCACATTGTGATAATGGCAAGTATCCACGAAACCGCGGCTTTCTTAAACAGAAGGCGGTATGCCCTGCGCTCTGTTTCCTCAACAGATGTTCCTTCGTCGGTTATCATGTCATATCCCGCCTGTGCCAATACCTCCCGCATCTGTTGCGGTGACGTGACTTTCGGGTCGTAGAATACAGATGCTGTGCGTGACGCGAAGTTCACTTCCGCTTTTTCCACACCTTCCATACCGTTCAGTTTCCGTTCCACTGTTGCGGCACATCCTGCGCATGCCATGCCTGTAACAGGTATCACTTTGTTTTCCATATCTTCTTTTTTTATGTAAAGGTAATGATTTTTTTACGAATGTTCCTGTCATACTTAATACATCGGAATGTCCGTTTTTTATCTTAAAAACACCGTGTTTTTATAACTCCCCGATAAAAGAACGAATAGCCTCATTAGGTCAGTTTACCCTGACAACCCTTATGCCGGGCATTGTTTTTCTCTTCTGTAAATATTGATAAAGCGTCATTGGTTCTTCCACCACTTTGTGGCGTATGCTTGATGCGTTGAGCATGTGCAGGCCGTCGTTGTGCCATACGGCTATGCCTATATGTTGTGTGTCAAGTCCCTTTATGTCCGTTGTCGTGGCAATGATGTCGCCGTCGTGTATTGTTTTACGTAGCAGACGTGTATTCTTTATTTCGGATTTTGGGATGTATCTGCATCTGTTTCCTGTCAGTTCCTTCTCGGTATTACGTATTTCTGGTATGTATGAAGGGTTCAGTTTCAGCATCCTGTAGTTTGCCACGTGCGTCGTCATGTAGTTTATATCCAGCATCTGTACGGCGGTGAACGGCGGTATCGGCGACTGTATTTCCCTGCATAACCCTTTCCTTGTGTTGTGTTCAATCCACGATGTGAAGTAATGCAGGCGTGCGGTGTAGTGGGGCTGTCTTCCTTCGGCATAGCGTATCAGGGCTATTTTGTTACAGAAGTTGTCGAACGTAGGCTTGTTCTCTTTTATGCAGAGAGTGAGGGCAAGGACGTTTTCAACATAGGTGGTACAGTCGAGTTGCCGCAGATTGATTATCAGATGCTCCGTATTATTTACTTCGAGCGTGTGCGCCACATAGGGCAGTCCGCACATCTGACGGGCAAAGAATACCATGTAGTTGGTGCCGGCAGGTTGTTTCAGTGCTTTGGAGAACAGTTTCATAACATAAAGGCTGTCACTTTTTTCATATTGTGTTTCTGCCTTTGCGGTTGTAAAAGACAATGACAGGAGCAGTAATAATGCGAATTTCATTTTTGTTGTTTGATGTTTTTATTTTCTTCCGAAGTTCATTCCTACATATATGTTCAGTGAACCGAACACGCTGCTTGTTGAAAACTGACTTTTATGATAGTTGTATGAGTGAAGTATTGTGCTTGCCCCGGCATACCATTTAGTGTTGTTCCATACCAGTCCGAAGCGTCCTATGCCGTCGATGTTTATGTCATCAAAGTTGAAGTCGCGCAAGAAAAAATTGTTTTTGTCAATGCGGTCTCCGTCGCTCTTCTTGTATGCAATGCCGGCAGACAGTGATGCCGAAAACAGAAAGTTGCGTGCAAACACCCAATTGTAGGCATATCCGCCCGATATGGAATAAGATGTATATCGTACATTGTTGAACATAAGGCCGTTGTCGAGTTTTATCTCCTCGCCCGAATAGTCGGGTCTGTTGCTGATGCCTTCCGTTATCACCCGTTCAAGTTCCTTGTGATCCAGGCTGATGTCGTGTGTCATGTATCCAATGCCGAGCAGGGGCGAACCGCAACTGCGCTTTTGACATGTGCTTTGGCTGAATGCTGCCGGATAGGAAAATTTACGGTGATTGAGGATATAATATAGGTCAAATCCCTTAATCTTTACGCTGAGACCGGAGAAAGGAATGCCTTTCAGTATGCCCTTGTCCATACCGTTACCCAAATCGGATTCACGTATGCGGTAGTCGTTTCCCGTTCTGCGATAATACAGGTCGATGCCGACAAGAGAACTGTACAGGCTTAGGTCCAGCTCTTTCTTGTTTTCGCTATGGTCGAACTTACTTATGTCTACGGTATATCCGAGAAACACCCAGCGCCAGCCCACGTAAGGACCAATTCTTACGGTTGGACGCGGGGCAAAGGTTATTGATTGTCCCGACTTGCTTTTTATATTGTATTCCTCGTATGTGGTGGTATTTTGCAGCATTACAGTGTAATTATAATGCTGAGGTTCTATATAATTGGTGTCTATCTTGTTGAAATCCCTGAACACACCTGTAAAAACACGGCCTATCCTTCTGAATATGGTGTTTTTCTTAACCCTTACGCATGTATCTGCCTGTAGCGAAAGACTTTCTGCATGCATTGCAAGTGCAGGCAGAAATAGCAGTAATATGGCATAGAGATAGCGCATGTGGCTTTAGAATTTACCGAGTATACGGTCCATTACCCAGTTTACCGGCGTTGCAGATATACCCGTACATGAGCATGTTCCTATGCCTTGAAGATGTTCCACAACCGATTTTATCATTGGCAGCTGCACATACTGCGGGTTGGGAATGGTAAGTCTTACGGTCCCCTCACTTGTTATGAGCGTTATAGGCTCGTATGTAAATACCGAAAAGCACAGCATACCTTTCTCGCCGATTATTTCTATGCGGTCTTCCTTTGCCGACTGGTGCCCTACAAAACACCACGAACCGCTTCCCGGCAGTCCGTTTTCAAACTTGAAACATGCGCTTACGCTGTCTTCTGCCTTGTATAGTCCGGCACGGTTTGCACACATTCCGTCAGCCTCGATTATTACTCCGAACATCTCCTGCAGCAGGTCGAGCTGGTGAGGGGCAAGGTCGTAGAAGTATCCACCGCCTGCAATATCCGGCTGAACACGCCACGGAAGCGAATCTGAATTATAGTCCAAGTCGCGCGGAGGACACGAGAAACGTATCTGTACATTGATAATCTTTCCTATTTTTCCTTCGCTAACGATATCCCTTACACGCTGAAAATAAGGAAGACACCGGCGGTAGTATGCCACAAAGCAAGGCACTCCCGTCTGCTCGCTCACTCTGTTTATGCGTGCACAGTCATCGTAGCTGGCAGCAAGCGGCTTCTCTATATAAACCGGTTTGCCCGCATACATCGCCATTATGGCAAATGTGGCATGGCTCGACGGCGGTGTGGCGATATATATAGCATTTACATCAGGGTCGTCAACAAGTTCCTGTGCGTCGGTATACCATTTGCTTATGTGATGTTTCTCTGCATACGAGCGGGCTTTTTTTTCGCTTCGGCTCATTACGGCAACGACCTGTGAGCCTTCAATTTCGTTGAAAGCCGGTCCGGATTTCTTCTCCGTAACCTCTCCACAACCGATGAATCCCCAGTTTATCTGTTTCATATAATCCTGTATGTAGTTGATGTATATATGCAAAGTTACTAATTTTTATTAATAACATAAGTGTTATATTTCAATAATTGTTACCTTTGCAACTATAGAATTTAGCTTCTCTGCTACCCCAATGGAGCAGTGACGGCTTTTCTTCTTTAGCTATAAGAAGATGGACAAATAAGAAAATCCGGTATATAATAGGTATGAAAATGGAATTAAAACAAGTCCCAGTTTATAAAAATCATGGTTACAGAGCGTGTATCTCTGCGGCGTTCTCCTTTTTTTCCGATAATATAAAGATAGTCCTGTCCCATACGTGGATGTATGCCGCGGCCTTTTCGTTGCTTATAAGTGTAAGCAGCGTCTTGTTCCCATCGTCACGGCTCCTTTATTCCATGATACTTGAAAATCCTTATATCGTTATAGGTGTTGCTGTTGTGATGCTGTTGTTCTTTGTGGCGCAGCTTGTTTTCCATTCAAGCATAATGTCGCTGCTCACCTGCCGTTCGGTCATGTGGAACATTTGGCGTAATTTCAAGGCAGTTGTTTCGGTGTCTGCCGTTGTCATGTGTTTGTCTGCGGTGTTTACGGCAATAGCATTTCTTTCGGTAAGGCATAGTGTCGATGCCAGTCAAATATATAAAGCCATGTTCCTTGCCGTTGGCATTTTAATGCTGTTGGTTTTGATTTTTGCCTTGCCTTTCGTCTATGGCATGATGAAATATATAATGGAGCCGGAGACAAAACTGCGGCAGATGTTCACCGGCTTTTATGTTGCAGGACTGAAACACTGGGGATTTCTTTTTGTCATTCTTGTTACAGTGATACTTTTTGTATGTGTCTCAAGCCATGCGGTTATGCTTCCCGCCATTATAATGTCATTTGCCGCCAACGTTTCCGAAGCAGGTGTGATAGAGTATGGTGATGCAGACGGGCTTCCCGCATATTTTCCTTACATGTTTTTTATAATAACTTTCATAACATCGTTTATCTCATTGTATATTAATACAATAGTCATATTTGCTGCATATTATATATATGGCAGTGTGAATGTGCGTGAAGAGATGACAAAGACTAAAAACGCAAAGAAATGAAACAACAGCGCATACTCTTTATAGACCGTGACGGGACACTTGTTGAAGAACCTGAAGACGAACAGGTTGATGCTCTTGATAAAGTAAAGTTTGTAAAAGGTGTTTTCAGAAACCTTGGATTTATACGCGAAAAGCTTGACTTCCGCTTTGTAATGGTTAGCAATCAGGACGGGCTTGGCACTCCTTATTTTCCTACAGAGACGTTCTTGCCTGCACACAACTTTATTATCGACACTCTTAAGGGTGAGGGAATAACGTTTGATGATATTCTGATAGACTGTCATTTTCCCGAAGACAATCATCCCGACCGTAAGCCCGGTATCGGAATGCTTGGCAATTATATAGGCAATCCGGCGTACGACATAGCCGGAAGTTATGTCATCGGCGACCGTGAGACCGACCGCCAGTTGTCAGAGAACATCGGTTGCAAGGCACTGATACTTGGACAAGACGGCATGACATGGGATAAAATATCCGAAATACTATTCTCCGGAGAGCGCATGGCGGAAGTAAAACGTACAACCAAGGAGACAGACATATACGTTAAGATTAATCTTGACGGTCATGGAAGATGTGACATATCTACCGGACTTGGCTTCTTTGACCACATGCTTGAGCAGATAGGCAAGCACGGAATGATAGATCTTACCATAAATACGCGTGGAGATCTTCATGTGGACGAGCATCATACAATAGAAGATACGGCAATAGCATTGGGTGAGTGTCTCCTGAAAGCACTTGGAGACAAGCGCGGAATTGAACGCTATGGGTATTGTCTGCCTATGGATGATTGTCTGTGCAGTGTTGCATTAGACTTTGGCGGACGTCCTTGGTTGGTGTGGGATGCGGAGTTTAAGCGTGAAATGATAGGTGACATGCCCACAGAGATGTTCCTTCATTTCTTCAAGAGCTTGAGCGATTCGGCAAGGATGAACCTTAATGTTTCGGCACGTGGAGACAACGAACATCATAAGATAGAAGGTATATTCAAGGCTTTTGCACGTTCGATAAAAATGGCTGTGCGGCGCGATATCTATCATTATGAGCTGCCTTCAACCAAGGGCATGCTGTAATCGGGTGATAAAAGAAAGCCTGCTGCCTGCATCAGGATGTTCATTTAATTACATCTCACTGCGGGCAGCAGGCTTTTTTATGTATCATGTATCAATGATACATTGTCTTATATATTCATTTATTAAAATTCTTCATCGTCAGTGACATCCTCTGCCGCAAGGCTCAGCTCGTCCGGATCTTCATCTATGGTTGTGCGGTAGCTCTCTTCTGTCAGCTTGTCTTCGTCAAACATGTCATCGTCATCATCAGCATTGCTGTAGCTGTCTTCAATTTCAGGCAGGTCTTCGTCATCATCCTCCTCGCCCTGTTCCTTGGGTTCAGTAAGGTCTGATACAGCATGAAGCTTTTCAGCTGTAGGCTTCAGCTTGGCGAATATAGCCTCTATCCATGAGCCTTTTTCTATTTCGAGTACTTCGAAACCGTCAGCAATCTTCTTTTCGTACATGCCTCCCGGCTTGTGAAGACGGTCTTTGGGCAGTGTTGTGGTGCTGATGTCAAAGCCGCTCTGTATAATGTCCTGGATGCTTTGCGACAGAGAGTCCCAGCCGCCGCCGAAGTTACGCTCAAGCACCTCAATGAGCTTTGCGGCAGAAATATGGCGTATGTTCTCGTATGTGAGGTCGGTAACCCTCATTATCAGCTTCTTCTTTATAGCCCAAGTCAGCTTGTTGTTTTCGTCAAGCCTTATCTGTGTAACCTTAAAATCACGGCTTTCATATTTCTGTATCACCTCGGGCTTGTCTATTTTTATCTCTTCCAGATCAAATGCACTTCTTATTATTACTGCATAATGACTGATATTATCTTTCAGGTCGGCATCCTTTTCAGCCGCTTCCAGCATTCTGAAGATGTCGTTTTCTTGTAAATCCCAGACATTACTCTTGCTCAATGTCTTCAATGTGAGTGATTTTTTTCCTGTTTCTTTCATATATGTTATGGTTGTTTTTTATTAGTTTGTCAATCTCTGTCGTCCAGTACCCTGAACTTGTTGCGGAAGTCACGAAGGCTGTCCAAGTCTATTTCTGCCGTTATTGCCTGTTCCGCCTCTCCGTTGCATTGTGCAACAGTCCTGCCGTAGGCGTCTATGACGCAACAGTCTCCCGTATATGTACAGTTGCCGCCGGTTCCTGTCCGGTTGGCGGCAAGCACATAACACTGGTTTTCTATAGCCCTTGCACGCAGCAATATCTGCCATGCGTCACGCCGCGATGCGGGCCAGTTTGCAGCCAATATTATGGCATCGTAGTCGTCCTTGTAACGAAGCCATGACGGAAAGCGCAGGTCGTAGCATGTTGCAAGCAGAAACCTGAAGCCTCCATACACCGCAACAGTACGCTTTGTACCAGCCGTAAAATATGTGTTTTCACCGCCATAAGTGAAAAGATGACGCTTGTCATAGTGGCAGATGTTGAGATCCGGATGTACAAAATAGTGCCTGTTAAACCATTTTCCGTCATCACTGCGCGTGGCAATGGTTCCGCAAATGGCACAATTACCCTGTGCGGCAAATTCTTTCATCCAGTCAAGTGAATGTCCAGTATTGCCGTATCCGGTCATGTTACCGGGACTTGTAACAAATCCGGTGTTCCACATTTCAGGCAGTATGTATAGGTCGGATTTCGGAGCATTTAATATAAGACGCTCAGCTTTCTTTATGTTAAGTTCTGGCTGTGCCCATGCTATGTCTGTCTGAAGTATGGTTACTTTCATTACCTAAAGTGTTATCTTATGATTACAATGCTTATTGCAAAATTAATACATTATCTTCTATCCACAAGTTTTTGACATATATTTTTTGTTTAAATGCGATATATTTCCTAATTTTGCATGAGATATG
>ERZ778515.1114-NODE-1114-length-20434-cov-4.385642_pt1 | contig 20434 bp, 14 predicted proteins | sample MGYA00510343_ERZ778515 | MGnify/ENA primary metagenome ERZ778515 (study PRJEB29527, sample SAMN07138965) | mouse gut metagenome | material: feces | host: mouse | place: China:Nanjing | collected 2016-01-25 ...
CCATGGCAAGACAGCAACTAGTCAAAAGGACACACATTTTGGCGTATAACCCTATGGATCGCGTCCAACGTGTTGCCGCGAACATCCAGGTCAATTGGACCGCCGCCAATACAATCACGATGCCAATGATGCTGACAAGGGCTTGGAGGATGGTTTCCTTTTGAGAAGGGTCGGGTGGTGTGCTGCGGTGTCGGGCCATGTATGGAATCCTGTTTGTTGGTTTTGTGGATATGCTTTAGTTTAGCTTAGCAAACATATAGCGTCCTTTCGGGGCTGGAACCCCGAGCTTTCCCGCAACAAATAAGTAAAAACTGCCGTCCCATCCCGGGACGGCAGCATCCACAAAACCATGGGCCCGTAAAAGACTCATAGTCATGTCGGATGGGGAACCACCCCCGACCCGACCCAACTAGTATATCTTGCTGTTGCCAGAACAGCAACCTAGCGTGTCGTAGAGCCGTCGTTGTTGCTGTCTGCTGGGTGATCCAATGTGCTGAGAAACTCACCGACTCGTTGCTGTAAATCACGCAACAGCTCCACCAGACTCTGGTATTCCTTCTTCGCCGCATCGCGCTGCTGGGCCGCCTGCGAGGCTTCGGACTGCGCCTTGGCAGTCATATCGTGCGCGGTCTGCTCCGCAGAGGAAAGCAACCGTTGCGCATCGGCTTGCGCATCCTTGAGTTCTTTCGCGGCTTCCTCACTCGCCGCTTTCACTGCCTGTTCAGCGTCCGTCTGCGCTTTGGCTCGCATCATGTCCGCTCTCTTGGTCGTGTCCGCGATAATCCTACGGGACTGTTCGCGTGCCTCATTGACGATCCGTTCGGACTCCTCCTTACCCAAGTCCATGAGCTCTTGGGCGCGCCTGCCCAAGGCTTGCAACGGCTGCTCTTTCGCCTGCCGGGCGTCCTTGACTTCCTGCTCAAGCTGTGAGATTTTCTTTTTCATGCCGTTCATATCCGTGATGAGCCTGTCGTTCTTGGCTTTCGTGTCACGGTAGGCCTGCTCGATATGGTCGGACAAAGCCAGTTTTTTCGTGGCGTCATCCACGAATTCGTTCACCGCATCCCGGCTGTACCCTCGAAACGCGGTGGGAAAAAGATCGAGGGCGGTGTTGGTGGGGTTGGTGTTTTCCATGGTTGTTCCTTCACCTATAGGTTTGTGGACAAGTTCAGAATAGCATGCATGCGCCTCTGTGGCATATCGACTATGCATGTGTGCAGGGGAATGCTCGCTGTGTTGTTTTCTAGGGTGGCTCTACCGTTCGTAAGCATATGGACCGTATGTTGCGCGGTGGAGGAGCAACGGCGAAAGGAAGCGGATATGGCATCCGAGAACAACGAATACCCGGATCTGGTCATTGTGGGGGCGGGCCTGTTCGCGCGGCAGATGAAGACAGTGGGCAACATGACGCGCAACGCCCTGCTGTCATGGCAGGCGTTGTTGGAACGCGCGGTGCGCGCCATCATCAACGGTTCGACGTTGACCGACCGGGAACGCATGGTGCTGCACCGCGTCAACACGCGGCACGCATGGTGGGCGAACGACCTGAGCCTGCCATGGGTCGAGAACGGTGACGGCGGGCTGAGACCATGCACGATGCGCACCCGGAACATGCTGTTGCTGCCCGTACCGGCGTACCTGCTCAAACTGTCCCGGCGTATCGTCACGCACGCCATCACCCGCACGCCCATTCCCGATCTGTCCCATGTGCGCACGCTCGTGCTTGACGCCATCATCGCCAAACCAGAACGACCCCACGCACACACAGACACGCGGTTCGGCTGGTGGATTCGCGTCGCCACGCTCACCAAAGGCAAACCCGTACTCATCCCGGTGGATCGCAACGAGTATTTCGAACAACAGTACGCGCACGCCATCAAACACGGCGGCGGCCTGTGCGGCGTCATCCAACTCACCCGGCATGACAACGGCACGCTGTCGTGCGCGCTCGTGCTCGACCGTCCCGACGCTCCCATGCGCATGGACGGCAAACCGTTGGGCATCGACTACGGCATGACGGACGCGCTCATGGCCGACAGCGACGGCAACCTCATGGGCCACGCCATGCTCGCCACGCTCAAACGATACGACCTGCGATTAACACAATTGGGCGCATGGCTGCAACGCAGACATATCAAACCGTCCACCAACCATGAATACCGCAGGCTCCAGCATCGCATCCGCGCCTATGTGGCCAACGAGATAGGGCGTATCCTCAACCGCGTCGCCGCACGCCATGGCGCCGCGAAGGTACGCGAACTGATCGTGGAACGATTGGATTTCCGTTACGGCGGCATGAGCCCGCGCATGAACCGGCTCATCACCCGTATCGGGCGCGCCGTGTTCAAACAACGCCTCGCCGCGATCACCGAAAAGCATGGCATCGCCGTGTGCGCAGTGCCCGCGCCATACACGTCGCAGGAATGCTCGGGATGCGGTTATGTGAGCCCGCGCAACAGGCCCGCTCGGGCACGATTCACCTGTCGCTTCTGCAACAAGAAGCAACACGCCGACGTCAACGCCGCCCGTGTCATCATGTCAAGACGTTCTTGGCAGCAACCCGACGACACGGGGCCGGCAAGCCGGCGCAACACCCTCCGAATGTTGGACGAACGATTCCGTCAACGATGGGACACGCCCGCACAAGGAGCGGTCATGGACGTTGCAGGCGCTCCATGCGACATTCGAACCGCCACAACCAACGGGGAGAATGCCGGATCTAGTTCACGATGTCATGAACTGACACACAACTAGAAACTGTAAAAGTATTTTCATCGTATACCCTTCGCATTGTAGTCCTTGGATTGTCGATGTCGATGTTGTCGCATAATTAACATGTTGTCGATGAATGCCAATATTTTCTTACTTGTAGTATGATGTTTGGCGAACGGAAGGAGAACCATGGCGCAGCGGAGAGACCGGAAGATACCGCCCGTGGCCGAGCGGCGTGCGCAGGGCGACCGCTTGAGCGCGTTGCGCAAGGATACGGGCCTGTCGCAATCCCAGCTGGGCGCACGTGTGGGATGGACGGCTCACGACGTGTCCAATCTGGAGGCCGGGGTGCGTTCCGTGGCGACGTTGCGGTTGGATACGGCGGTGCGGTTCGCGGATGCGTTGGGTATGGATATCGGCGAGTTCTCGCGCCGTGTGTTGGATGTCAAGCCGTGGCCGACGGATTCGGTGCGCGCATTGCGTTCTTTGCGTGAGAGGCGTGTGGAGCTGGGGTTGTCCTTGGTGGAGGTCGCCCGTGCCGTGGGAGTGTCGCCTTCGGCGGTGCATGGTTGGGAGGTTCGTTCGGGGTTGGGTGGCGCCGAGTTGCGTCGCGTGGTTGCGTTGGCGCGTGTGTTGCGTGTCGGGTTGGGGGTGTTGGTTGGCTGTTAGGTGCCGTGTGGGCGACACGCCCACTTGCATTGTTTCTTAAATGTAGTACAGTTGGGATTAGCGAAAACACAGAAAGGACTCCAAAATGTACACAGACGACGACCTTCGCTCTTTCTACAACAGCATCCAGAAGCACTGTGAACTCACTTCCAAGGACATGCAGGGGACCGATAAAATCTATGTCGATGATTACACAGGCGAACGCTTTGTTGACTTCGAGATCGTCATGGGTGCGGTCACAGTCGAGCTCATCGCCACGGTAGACCCGTACAAAGCCGATGAATTCCGGGTCGAAGCCGTTGTCGGCGACAAGGAGATCGACACCATCTTCACTGATGGCGAGCCCATGAAGAAAGACTTCCATACCTTCGGCGTCATCGATACCATCGCCGCCACCGTCGCCATGCTTGGCGAATGACCGCCGCCTCACTTCTCAACGAGGAAGGGAGAAACGATTCAGTCTCAAACGAACAAGCAAAAGCGAAGCTGTTGTATGCCAGTTCGCCTTGGCATTCACCAGCTTCACTTTTTTGCTCACACAACACATGCCCAAGCATTACCGTCGGTTGTTGCGTGCCAGTAGGATGATGCCGCCGAGCATGGTGAGTGTGGAGATGCTGAGCAGGATGATCAGCCACAGGCCTTGCCCGGTAACAGGCATGGTGGTTTTCAATGGGATGTGTTGGTTGGTGCGGGTGATGGTGTCCATGGTGATGTGCTCCACCCCATGCCAATTGTCGGGTTTGAGACCTGTTGGCGCCTCGCACGCTTTCAACATGAAATCGTATGGCGTCGCATCCAACTCGTAATCGACAGGTGCTTGTGTTTCGGTGAGCCGGTATGCGGTGCCGCACTCCAGTTTGTCCACCACGCTGGCCGTCGTATCACTGGTGGTGATGGTCCGGTCGTGCACATACTGCGTGCCATCCCACCGTTGCAGGTCGAACACCGCGTCCGCCAACACCAGGGTCGAGTTCGCACTGTCTGTTTTCTTCAGGTACACGCCTTGGATCTTCGCCACCGCCGCCGACTGGTAGATGGTGATGGTGCTCGTGTATGAGGCGGGGTTGACGAGTTGGTTCGGGGCGCCGCCAGCGGTGAATGTGACGGTGTTGCGCACGTTGGGAATGGTGTTTGCCGTGCTGTTGAACACGATGTCGTATTCGATCCAGAGCACTTTGTTGTCTGGCAGGCCATCGATGGTGAGCGTACGACCGGCAGTGTCGTAGCGGATGGTGTAGGCAGATGGGTCGAGCTTGTACTGCTCGTTGTAGGAATAGTACCCCGCCCAACAGGCGGCGTTTCCAGTGGAGGGCGTACCGGTGCAGCCATATAGGTCATAGCTGCTGGCGGCGGCCCACACGCTTACGCTGCCCTCTTTGAGGATCGCGCTTGCGTCATCCGGGATGGTCAGAGTGTCCGTGATGCCCACAGTGTCCCCGTCCGGGTTCATGTCTCCTGCCAACCAGTTGCCGGTGATCCGATAGGTGGCGCGGGTGCCGCGTGCCCCGTCGGGATTCTGCGCATACCGGGTTTTCGCACTGGACCGCGGGTACACGGTTTGGCTTGCTGCGTTGCTGCTGGTGAAGTCGTACATGCCGTCGTTCACTTTGCCATGCACCGTGTTGTACACGCCGAAATGATAGGAATTATCCGTTTGTTTAGTCCAAACCGGTTCCGCGTAGTCCAACCAGTCCGTGATATGTTTGGGGTGATAGTTCACGGTGAAGTTGTAGTTGGTACTACTGTTGGTCCCGTTCATTTGACTCCACTGCCAGTCGGCGGGGAACACGATGTCCCATTCGCCATCCGCGGTCTTCGTGATGGTCAGCGGTTTGCCTGACTCCCCGGCATACTTCGTGCTGCTGGTGGTCTCCCCCACATCGGTGGGGGCTTCCAGCATCGCTTCCGTACCGCCGTATCGTGACAGAGTGAACCCGTTGATGTTGTTCACCGCTGATGATTGGTATGCGTACGCTTTCGACCGGGGGGATTCATGGAAGACGATCTCCTTGCCTTTGTCCGCGTTCACGATACGGGCGGAGACATGGCAGTAGGCGAAACGTTTATCTGGTTTGCCCACGAAATCGTATGCTTGAGACCAACAGCTTTTCGTCTGGTATTGCCCGGATATGTAGCCCGACTTCACCAAACCTGGCACCCAGCAGTACCATTCACGGCCGTCGCCGGATCCCAGCCATCCGCACCCCTGCATCCGGTTCTGGTAGCGGCTGCTGGCGGCTCCGATGGCGTTGCCCCCAAGACCCCAGTCGTCGCTTGACCAGTAGGTGTGCGTAAGGGATGCCCCGGCTTTCAGGATGGCGTTCATGGTGAGTTTCACGCCGGTTATGCGACCTGTGTATTCGAATGCGGGCAAATCGCCGTCGGGAACATCCTTCCACCCGTTCACCGAACTGTCCTTATTGCCCGCAAGTCGCACTTGGGTGACCGTGCTGGGGTACCCTTCCTTGGCGAGATCGTCCTGCATGAGGGCTATGTCCGTTTTGTCGAACCGATGCCCCTGCAAAGCATTGCTTTCGTAGCTGAGCTCGTCGATAAGCTGCCATCCGGCATCCAGATCACCGTCCCCGGTATTGGAGACTGTGACTTTCCAGGGGATGCGCGCTATGCATCCTTCGTCACCGATGGAACAGTCGTCTCCTGAGATCGTCTTGCCGATAGGATCGCCGTTCGATTGTTTGACGATGCTCAGATTGGGATTGCCTTTCGCTGGGTTTGGTTGTTGTGCGGCTGCTGTCAACGGCGTCATGTAGTCACTGATCAGCACTGCACGGTTCACGTACTGGTCAGGGTGTGTGTTCAGAAGCAGCGTGCTGGTGAACTCGAATGTGACCGTACCTCCCGGGGGTAGCGCGCTCATGGTGACATGCTGTCCTACACCACCCCAGTACATTCCGTTGCGGGCGCATTGCTGCCACGTGCCGGTGCTCGTCTTTGCGCTGTCCCCTTGGATCGTTACGGCGTTACTGCCGTAGAATCCGGCATAGCAGGTGCCGGCGTTCACGTTTGCGCCGGCGGGGATTGCATTGTCGAATATCTGGTCGTATAGGCGCCAGCCGTCCGGCAGGGCGTATTCGCCGGTGTTTGTCACGGTCATCTTCCATCGGTGTTTGATCTCACCTTCTTTGCGGTTGAACACGGGCTCCCCGACCGCCTGCTTATCCAAAGCGACGACAGGCGCGGTCAGACGCAGCGGCGTTTCATGCCCGGCGAATCCTACAGTGACGGTCTCGTTGCCACCGCCCAACCAACGGGCATCCTGCTCATAGTAGATTTGCCCGTCGGTGATGTCCATTGTCTGGTTGCGGTCGCGGAACTCCTGGTTGAACGTGAGGTTGATGCGGGTCAGGTATCGGGTCAGCAGCCCGTCATTCGAAGTGGTGGCGGGGCACCGGGCAGTGTTACTACCGTATGAAAATGAAAAGCTGCCTCCATACCCGCAGACCCTGGATTCGATGGTGTAGGTGCCGGCCTCTTGGCCTCCGATCATGATGTTGCCGTTCAGACGCCAGCCTTGATTCGACGCGGTACTCATCCATCCGTGCACCTCACCGTTCAACCGGGGCCACAAGGTCAACGTGTCAGTGCGGTTCAACATGCCTTGGGGGATATGGAAGTTCACGGTGTACCGCATCAGGTCGAAGACACTCACCTCGCCGGCGCCGTCCGTGGGCACGGTCTCCCATTCCGTGCCACCCTGTCGTTTGACCTGCATGGTGATGCCGTCCACCATGTCCGACGTGAGCGTGTCCACGCCGTCGGTCTGAGAAGCCTGCGCGTTTGGGGCCGGCAGCAGTGCGCCTGCCGTGAGCAGTGCGGTGAGCAGGCTGATGATGAGCAGGATGCCGCCCATGGCGCGTCGTGTGTGGTGCAGGTTGTTCATGTCAGACTCGTTTCCGGTTGGATGATGCGAAATTCCAGGGTGTCAGGTTTGGGTTCGTGGCGTGGATGCCGTTGTTGCAGATGCAGAGGCCTGCGCCGTCCGTGGTGGGTGAGGCTAACGGCGATGCAGCTGATCACGAGCAGCCAGACCACGGCGATCGGCACCCAGACCCACAGCCATGTGTGGTCCTCGGGCGCGTCCTGTGGCAGTGGGGCTTGTTCGGGCATGTGCGCGCGGATCCCGGTGACGAGGAGGCGTTTGTTGTTCACACCGTACGGGGTGCAGGTCAATAGGGTGGCGAGGTCTTGTCCGGGTTGGATTTTCAACTGGTCGAACTCGTCTGGGTTGACCACGCGGATACTGGTGACCTTGTATGCCAACGTCTGGTTGAGGGTGTGCAGATAGAACACGTCGCCCACGCGGGCCTGGCCGCCCAATGAATGGAGTTTGTCGAACATGAGCGTGTCCGCCAACCCCGTGTGGGCGCTGATCACCGTGTGCGTGTCTGTGCCGCCGACGGGCAGGCTGGTGCCGTACATGTGGCCCGCGCCCCGTTCCAACACGTCAGGGGTGGTGCCATGGCGTACGGGTAGGTCGATGCCGAGGCGCGGGTAGCTGATGGTTGCCATGATCCCATCGGCTGGCAGATCCAACTCATGCAGATACTCTGTGTCGTACGTGGGCTGGTCGCCGTTGAACGGGTCCGGGTTGTCCCCCAACACGGGTTGCCCGCTGCCGGCCAGCCGCCGGTTGTAGCGGGCCGCGTCCGTGAGTTCCCGCTCACGGGTCTTCGTGTCCATGATGGCCGCGGCGTTGGCATGGATGGCGTTGATGTCGGCGAGCTCACCTTGGTTCGTGTGCTGCAAGGCGAAAGGGATGGTGGCGCATGTTGCGGAGACAATCAGCAGCAGGCAGCCCGCCACAAGGCTGCGCCACCGTTTACTGGCCTGCCGGTCACCATGCCTGCACATACGCCACCCCTCCCCTTTGCCGGTCACTGACGGGTCATGCGGGCGCGCCAGATGAGCAGCAAGCCACTGGATGCCGCCAACACGCATGCCACTGTCCAAATGGCCAGCCATGTCGCGCCGGTCTTGGGCATCTGCAACAGGGTGCGCGCGTTTTTGACGATGACCGTGCCGTCAGTGACGTCGATCATCTGGTCACGGTCGCCGTCCCCTTCCGTGGTGGTGACCGTGCCGGTCTTGTCGTCCACGTCCACGGTCAAACCGGCTTGCGGCAGCAGCGGGTTGGTGTACGGGGATTTCGTTTCCTTCAGCACATACGTGCCATCGGTGCCGTTGACGCTCACACGGCCATTGGCGTCAGTGGTCAGGGTGGTGGTTGTCCCCGTTTCCCCCGGTTCAGCCAGCCGGTAGGCGCCGTCCCCTGTTTTCATGACCTGGCGGGGGGTGCCGTTGTCCAACAACTGGAATTCGGCGCCGGCCAACGGAGTCCCGTTCATGTCGGTCTTGGACACCACGGTTTTGCCGGTGTGCACGCTCACGGTGTCACCCTGTTTGGTCTCATGATCGGTCCATGTGTTCGGATTGTGCGAGTACTCCACGCTCACACTGTTTGTGTCCGCGCTGCCCGCCACAGCGTCCCTGTCAAGACACATCTTGTAATCCACGGTGATGGGAGCGCCCACGGGGAACATGGTTTTGTCGGGGATGATGTCACCGTCCGAGGTGCCGAACCTGAGCGTGAATGCACCGTCCTTGACGCCGGTCACATGCCAATGCCGTGCGTCCAACGGGTTGCCGTCCACGCTGACCGTCATGTCGGCCGACGTGGGATCGAACGATAGGCCTTTCGAATACGTGTCGTTCAACGCGAGATAATACCTGTCGTATCCGGTCCAGTTCGGTACGGTGGTGGTCAGGCGCATCGACACCATGCGCCCCTGTTCCGTGTCCGCCGACAACCCGTCTGTGTTCACATCGCCCTTGGTATCGTCCTCAACGGCGGTGATGCGTTTGCCGACAGTGATGTCATGCACCTTGTACTCGATCGTACCCAATGTGTAGGTGCCGTTATTGGTCTTGAGTGTGGCCATCCCGTTGATGCCGGTGCCGTTCAACCCCGCGATCGCCGCACGCCCCGTACTGGTGCGGTCCAACACGAGGTACACGCCGGGCGTCACCTGCGCCGACTGCCGGTGCGTATCGCCCGACACAGGGCGCAACGCCACACCAGGCATGTCCCTGACCGCCTGCTCGTTCTTCAACGCATCCACAAAGTCACGCAACCGGCCCGCCCACGGGGAGGATTGCGAGTCCAACAGGTTCTGCACCACCCACAGCATCGGATCGGCCGCGTCATACCCGGTCATGCCTGCGTCATCGAGCGCATGGTTGATCGCCGAGACCAGTGTGCTCGTTGTCTTCACATCGTAGCCGGTCAGGTCTGTGCCGTCTGTTGTCGCATAGGTGTATTGGGCAAGGAGGATTGCGGATAATTGCCGGTCGGCGATGTTGGATGCTGCGTCTACTGTCAGCGTTTGTGCTTGTTGCAATTGTGTGTCCGGGATGCGTGATTCAGCCGCGGACGCGGTTGGGATAGTCGCCGCCAGCATAACGGCGGTGGCTGTGGCAAGGAGGCCACGGCAAGCGGTAGACGGTTTCATGATGATGGGTCCTTTCTGCAAGCTCGCGATATTGCACCGATGTTTTCGTGAATGGTGACAGTGTGTCATATCAACAACATGCTCTCTGCTTTTCAATGATCCATCTGGTATGCGCTGCATCGCGAATGCTAGGATTTTGTATACAGATTCAGATTAGCATATATAACTAGTCGGTTCCAGCATATCCATCGCATAAAAGGAGTGCCGTATGGTATCCCGAACCCGTACACGTTCACGCAATCGCACCCAGCAACCACCTGTCAGGCCCGGTGGGCTGACTGTGTTCCTGCTCGCATTGGTCATCTTCCTTTCCGTCAGATATGCGCTGGCGAGGTTCATGCATATCCCCCTCCCCCTCATGTTCGGCTTGTGGCTGGCATTGCTGTTGGGGGCGGTCACGAAACGTTACCCCCTGCCTCCCGCGAAGAGCGCAGAACCCAGTGAACGCAAGGTCACCTCATACCGCAGGTGGAAGGATGCGCTGGCCGGTCTGACACCGAACCGTGATGATTGGACGGCGTATCGGCGGGTCGCGTTCTGGATGGGGCCTGTTTTGGGGTTGCTCATATCGGGTGATGCCCCATGGTGGTGTGCTGTCATCTCCATGCTGTTCGGGTTCATGACGGCCATGGGGGTCACACATTGGCGTGACCGTATGCTTGACCGTCGCCACCCTTGCCATGGGGTCAGTCTTCCCGTGTTCTGGCGGCATGCTGGGTTGCTGCGCAACAGTATCGCCGCATTGGCGCCCATAGGCCTGTTCGCAGTATGCGCGGCAGTCGCGGCACGAGGCCGTTTGCCGTGGACAATGGCGATGGCCGCCCCCTTGCTCGCGTATCTGTTGCTTGTGTGGTTGTTGGCCCGTCAGCCACAACAGAAACGCTGGCGGCGCCTCATTGACATGCAGCGGCTTATGGATCAGTGGACAGCCACATCGGCGTTGAAGAAAGCCTACCCGGATGCGTATGTCACCCAATGCGACCAGATCGATGGCGGGGAAACCCCACTGCTGGTGATCCGCATGCGGTTGCAGGACGAGGAAGGCAACCCGTTCTCCAACGCCATGGCCTACAAACTGGGAGTGCAGGCGCTCATGCCATTAGCGGCACAAGCAGGATACAGGTTCGTCGTCCTTTTGGGCGCCCGCGCCAAGGGTGGGGGCTTCGAACATGACAGCACCGCCCTGAGACTGATCCTCGGCAAAGACGACAAGGCGTTGCCGGACGCGTCCAAACCCGGCATCGACGACAAGCTCGCCACCCTGTTAGGAGACATCGCCTACGCGCAGGCGGCAATCCCATGGGGCAAACGCGCACCATTGACGACCGCGCACCAAGTGTCCGCAGACCCCGATCAGGCGAACGCCTGGCTGTTCGAACTGCATCAGCCACCGGAAGGCGGCAACACGTTGGACCGCATCGGCATCGACTGGCTCCCGAATCCTGATTACACGCCGGGCAAATGGCTGCACCTACCCATGTTCGCCGATCTGGCGAACCAGTTCCACTTGGCTGCGGACGAATCCACCCCCCTCACCGACACGGGCAACAAATGGCGGCAGCGCGGCATCGTGACAAACGCCCGCCCATTCGACGACTATGTGCGCCGTTGCCGTGAATTCCGTCGTGACACAGACAGTTTCGAACGCTTGTTCAAAGGTACGAAACTGGAAACACCCACCCTCGAATACGACAACATACGCACCCTCACAGCCGACGGGTGGACCGTGACCGCGACCCGAATGGCGAACACCGGCACCACATCGGCAAGTGACTATGCGCGCATCGAATTGGACGGGTTCGATCCACAAGCCGCCTATGTGGGCGTCAACGAGGACAAGGGCACGCCAGTCCTCATCAAAACATTCGGAGAGCACATCCCCGACCGTATCGACAAACTGACAGGTGCGACACTCGCCTACCGTGTCTACGCCCAGACGCTCGTCTTCCAAGCATTGGTGTCGGTCATGCCGGCCAAAGCGCAAGTGCACATCGACTCGATCTCACAGGAAGGCAAAGAGTGCGCCCTATGGCGCATCCGCCTGCACGTGGATGGAGGCGGCACCATGGCCGATATCCGCAAACGCACCGCGAACATCATCGCGGCCGTTGGCGCCCAACACGCCTATCTGGATTGGCGCACCCCCGATTCCGGCATCATCTGGCTGACCGGAGACAACCCCCCGTTGGACGTCGCCGACATCCATAAGTGGAAACGCCGCTCCATGCAGAAGGAACTCATTCAGATCGCCCTGTCGAACGCGTGGGGCGTGGCTGGCGTCTACGATTCCGAAGGACGCAACCCGACCGTGACACGGTTGGGGGCGTTGAAACACAATGATCATGTGCTGCTCGCCGGGTTCGAGGTGCCTGGCGGCATCAGCGTGGAACGACCCAAGAACAATCTTGACAAGTTCCTGTCCGAAGCGGATTACGTGTATGGGCGCATGCTGCCCCGTGGTGACGAGCATGGCGCGCGCGGGTTCGACATGCTGCTCGCCAAGCAAAGCCCGTTCCCCCTCAAGGTCAACGCCGATTGGGAGGCCGTCAAAACAGCGGATACACGCACGTTCCTCATGGGGGTCGATGATCTCGGCGACACCGTGACCCTCACGTTGAAAAGCACCCCGCATCTGGTGGTCTGCGGCAAGACCGGCACCGGCAAATCGTCCGCGTTGATGACGGTCGTGGCCGAGGCGATGCTGCGCGGCGGACAGATCATTCTCATCGACCCGTCGAAAGGCTGCGTGGATTTCACCCAATGGGCGAAACCCCACGCGTTGGCGTATGTCGGCGTGAATGAGATGCGCCAGACGGAGGCGGCGATCGCATGGGCGGAACATGAGATGCATGAACGGGTGCGCATCTGTGACGAATACGGTGTGAGCAACATCTACGACCTTGACCCCGAGCAAGTGGCTGAGACCGACCGCCACCACCTCACGCCCCTGTTCATCGTGTTCGACGAGTTCAACTCCTATCTGCAAAAGGCCGGTAGGGAGACACGGAACCCGAACCATGATGTGAAGCTCACGAATGATAATGCGAAGATCAGCGCGACGAACACCTCCATCTCACGAACCATGTCAGGCATGGGGGCGATCGCCCTGCAAGGCCGTACGAGCGCCATCCACCTGTTCTTGGGTGCGCAGCGTCTGTCCATTTCCGATCTGGAACCGTACAGTGGCAAAGCCTTCTACAAGTCCTTGGGCCGTGTCCTGTTGGGGTCGGATTCGGCCTCGGGCATCATCTCGCAGATGAACGTGTCCGAAGCCAACCGGTTGCAGAAACAACTCAAAGGCGCCGGTGGTCTCATCCCCACCGGCCGCGGCATGTACGAAAGTGTGCCGGGATCGTTGACCGCCGTGCAGACATGGTATTCGGGGTCCCAACAGGAACTGGCCGAAATGTTCAAGGACATGCCTATCCCGGAGCCGATTGACTTGGCGCCGTTCATGCCGAAGGACACGGAGACGTTCGGTGAGTTCAATGCGCAGAGCATGCGTGAGGAGCTCGCGAAAGCGCAAGCCGATGACAAGGCGGATGCGGCGGCGTTGGCGGAACTGTTCGGTATGGACAACGCCTCCACGAACCTGTCCGCCATCGAAGAACTCAACATCTGAACCTATCGCATATGTGGCGGCCGGCGTCTAACCGTCAACCGCCATATATGCTAATCTGACCATATCCACAAACCATGATTCGAAGGACCGCAATGGCAGCCGACATGTTCAAAATCCCCCTCGTGAAACACTACCCTGACGGGTTCGACCCCGACGACATGGGACAGGTCATGAACCTGACCGTCATCCTTGAGGAATTCAAAGCGCACCACCCCGACTACGCCAGCTATGCGCTCTACGATTACACACCCGACCACACGGCGGCGGTCATCGCGCCGGCAAGCGCGGACCCCACCGACAACAAGAGCGAGATGAACTACATCAAGCTCGAAGGGTCCGAATGTTCAGGTATCGCCGCGCAACGCAAGACCGTGGAGCGCTATGAAGCCATGAGCGAGTACGTGGGCAAACGCGTCATCGACTTCCACCGGTTGCCATCCGGAGCGTGGATGATGCGCATGCAGGCAATGAGCGAGAAGCTGATCGCCGCACGTGAACAGTTCGCAAAGGCGTTGGGGGTCAAACCATGGCAAATCCATGTGACCGAAACCGTGGACCACGGCTACCGTATCCGTTGGGACGAAGGCGAACTGACATACAACGGTGACCTGGATACGAAGATGCAGACGGCCGTGGATGTTGTTTCGGGGACGCGCGGCTGGTTCTTCCGTGCCTATCCACTCATCCGTGCGATCACCGTGCATCAGGGTGTGCCTCCGAAATTCCCCAAGCATATCCCGATCCTCGATTCCATGTGGCGCACGGACATACATCGTGCATGGTTCGGCATGAAACTGCCTGATTTGGGCCGTGAGACCGGTGACTACGTGTATGTGGACTGGGAGGAATCGCCCTCCATCCTTGTGACCGGTTCCTCCAAAGGCGGTAAGTCCGTGACCATCAACAGCCTCATCTACATGGCGTTGGCCGCCGGATGCCGGTTGGCCGTCGTGGACGACCGGATCAAACGGACTGATTACAAGTGGTGCCGCCCATGGTTCATAGACAAGGGATGCGGAATGGACGGGCTGGAATCCATCTGCGCCACATTGCAGCATATCCTCCAGATCAGTGAACGGCGCATGGAGGAGATCGACGAGGCCGGCAAAAGCAATGCGTGGAAGATGCCGAACGAATGGCTGGAGAAGAACCCGTTCATCCTGCTCGTCGCCGATGAGATCGCCCAATGGGCGAACCCGAAGGGTGTCATCATCCCGGATGGTTTGGCGAAGGACGATCCGACCCGCATCCAATTGTCGTATGAGAAAAGCCTGCAAGGGTATGCGTTCGCGAAACTGCAACAGGTCACACAGAAGGCGCGTTCGGCGGGCATCTTCTTCCTGCTCGCCTCCCAAGGCGCCACGGAACAGTCGGGCATCTCCACGCAGATGAAGATCAATCTGTTGACCAAACTGTTCATGATGCCGACCGCCGCATACCGTCCCGATGATTTGAAGAACGCGCTTGGCGCGGTGAAGGTGCCGGATGACATTCCTTTCGCCGCCGGTGTGGGTTTGGGTACGCCGAACGGTTCCGCACCGTTGGTGTACAAGTCGTTCTTCATGGAGGACAAGGCGCATGGCGTGGAGTTCACGGACGTGTTGCGGGAGCATCTGCTGCATGTGGTGCCCCCACGCGGCGGGGAAAACGCGGGCGCATGGGAGAAAAGCGACATCATCGCGACGGTGCCCATCGCGTTCAGCGTGGACGACCCGGCAGAGGATGCCGCCGCCGCGGACCGTATCCAGTCGATCGAACCGGTGAAGGTGCGTGACGCGAGCGGGCAGGTGCTGGACGCAACGGATGTCGCCGAGGCCATCGGCTTATAGGCTGATAGATGCTATTCTGAACATATCCACAAAACCATATGGGAAGGTCCGGAATGGCAAGAACACGCATGGACGGTTGGACGCTTGAGTTCAGCATCGACCGCATCGATTGGATGCGGTTGGGTGCCACCGAATCTGAAGAGACCCGTGCCCGCAAACGCGCCCGCCTGCGGCGCCACATCGGCAGAAAAGCGTTCATGGAGGCCCGCAAGGAGAAGACCATATGGCGGGTTGGCCGGTTCGTGCTGCTCGTCGGGGTCTACGATCCCGTGGAGCAGGACCGCACCATCCCCGACTATGCGTGCGAAACGGTCAAACCATTGGTGGATGCCGGCACCGACGCGAAACTGTGGGCGGACGACGACGCCGACCATCGTGTGAACACGACCTATTTCGCGATGCGGGACAGGTGGGGTGACGGCAGGTACCATTTGACGTTCATCGTGCTGCCGGTCAGTGGCGACCATGACATCAACCGGCAGACGATGAACCAGTACCGCGCATTGGGTGCGCCGGGGTTCAGCCTCAAATTCAACATTCGGCACAATATGTGGCTGACCAGTAATTTCAATGATTCCGATCTGCTGGCACGTCAATCCGGCAACCATGTGTACGGGTCAAAGCAACGGTTCATGGGCGGGGTCAGCCCGGTCAACCGCAAGGCGGCGCGCGGCAACCTCATCGTCACCGCCACACAACGGTGGAAGGACTACCGCAACGTGCATATGGATGGTGATTATGTGACGTTCGCGGGCATCGCCTACCCGTCGGACAATGCGAGTGACCCGGACAATGCGACCGAGACGATCTCATGCATCCTTGGTGCGGGATTGTATACGGGTCAGCTTCCCTCCATCATGGGCCGGTGCGGTGATGTCGCCGTGTACAAGCTCGCCGAACGCAGCGCACCCTCCTACCATACGGTGCGGTTGGATCTGTTCCGGCGTGACGAACCGTTGGCCTCCGTGTTGAGCAGGGTGGCGAAGCGTGATGAGGAAAGGAGTGTCCGTTGACTGGCGGGAACGATGATTGGATGGGTGTGCCCCTTTCCGGTAGCGTGGATGATTCCTGGCTTGACGAGCCGGTTTCACGCTCTTCGGGGGGTTCGAACCAACCCGTGGCGGGTAGTATGGATGAAACAGATAATCGTCCAGCTGCACAATCCGATATGCAGCCAGAAGTCCACGCAGACAAACAGACAGAAAGCCATGCAGACAAACAGACAGATGACCATATTCATAATCAGTTAAACAAACAAGCAGATGTACGAACAAACAAACAAGCAGATGTGAATACAGACAGACAACTTGATAATCAACCACACGTTGAGTCAGCCAATCAACCCGATTCAGCACAAGATGGGGCACGGACATCGTTTCAATGGAATGTGAACGACCCATGGGGCATTACGGATAACGTGAACGATCAATCCGTTCAGGACCACCGCAAAACGGAGAGCATTCGGGTGGCGGATGGCGGTATGGCTGATGAACCGGCGCAACGGCAATCAAGCATGCGTACAGTCGGACACACAGACAGACAAGCAGATGTTCAACCATCTGCACATACTTTTGATTCTCCAGACAGCCAAACAGATGAACAAATGATTGTTCATAAAGACATACAGTCGTCTTCTCAGACAGACAATCAGACAGACAGGCAGCTGGACAAACATACAGATGCACAACCGGACGAACAGGCGGATGACTGGGATAATTGGGGCACCCCTGTAGTGTCGGCCGAAACCAAGCACGACACTCCCGCCAGCCAGCCGGAAGCGCCCCGCACCACACCGGCCCCCACGGCTGAACAGCCGACCACTTCACCATCCGCGCCCGTGGCAGACGACTGGGACGACTGGGGGACCCCACAGCAAGGCGCCACCCAAACGAACAGCACCCTTGCCGTTGTCGGTGGCGAAGACCCCAATAAGCTTCACAATTCAGAGCCACAATCCATCCAGACAGCAACCGCCCCGAACGGCCGGGCCAATACGGACGATGATTGGGACAAGGACGACTGGGCAGACAATTGGGAGCATGAATTCGACAACGCCACAGCCCCGACATCAACCATTCCCATACCATCAAATTGGGATGACTGGGAGAGCCAGCCAACCACACCGGACACACCGCAACCCCCCGCGTTCACTCCACCCACACCTTCGGACAATGAGGCGGAGGACTGGGGTCGAATCATGGGTGACACCGATCCGAAACCACCCTCATGGCGGAAACCTCTCATCATCACTCTCGCCGTCATCGTGGCATTGGCCGCATTGGGTGGCGGCGGGTACGCCGTCTACCGTGGTGTGCAAGCCATGCAGGCACGCAAGCAGGAACAATCGCAGATCGCCGAACGTGACAACAAGCTCGTCCAATTGCAATCCGCATGGGCGAAAGAACAACAAGCAGCACGCGCATTGATTGAACAGGCGAAAACCAATGGCGTGTATGACGAGCAAGGCGCCACCGACATCTACAAGCAGCTGGAGAAGATTGCGGCACGCAAACCGATGGGGGAGCAACAGTTGCAATCCGACCTCAGCCAACTCAAAGGGTCGTTGGATCTTGCCCGCACCGCCTACGACACGTCGATGAACACCCGTATACAAGCAGTGGCGAAACGGTTGAAGGAACTCATGGCGAAAGCGGATTCACTCAAAAACGCCCCGGATGGGGACGACCGCAAACGCATGCTCGCCTTGGCCGACCAATGGCGCAATACAAGCATCGACGAGGCGAACGTGGCGGAAGCATCCAAAGCGTGTGACGATCTCACCGCGTTGACCGGCAAGGTCGAACAGGCGAAACGAGCCAAGGAGGAACAGCAGAAAGCCGAACGGGAGAAGAAGGAACGCGAGGATCGGGAACGCAAAGCACGCGAACAGGCCGAAGCCGAAGCGCAACGGCAAGCACAGGAGCAGGCGCAACAACAGTACACGCCTGACTATTCCTACCAGCAGTATGTGCCGCAGCAGACCGTGCCCCAACCTCAATACACGGCACCTGCACAACCCGCGCAACCACAGCAACCCCAACAGACTGTTCCACAACCGGCTCCAAGCGGCAACAGCGGCGTACATCTATGATCTGGCGGACATCCGACGAACTGTGCGGAGCATCCCCTTGCCCCAACACACTGTCATGCGCCAACGTACCACCTGTAGCGCTACCTTTAGAAAGGCAAGTGGTTCCAAATACAAGAGAAGGGGACGCCCCATGAACAACACAACCATGCGCGTCAAAATCTGCGCAGCAGCCACCACGATCATTACTGCTTTAACCCTGACCGCATGCGGCACCAACGCCGCCACCGATCAACCCAGCAGTACACCGACCGCAACAGTCGAGACCAAGAAGCCACAATCCTTGTCCCAAGCACTCTCACAAAAAGGCCGCATGTGGTTCATCGCCTCGGAACACCAACCCGATGACACGTTCGGCAAGGACACACAGATTGCTTATGTTCTCATCAGCGCCGGGGACGACAAGGTGCTCGCATACGACACCGGATGCGTGGAGGGGCGGATTCAGGTCAAGGATCTGAAAGGCCTGTCCCGGGATGAAATCGTGGCATTGGCGAAGAAAGAAGCCGAGAAGGAGTACGCGCATGATGTCCAAGCGGATTCCTCGTATGGGGCGAAGGTGACCTTGGATGATGCGGTGAACCCGAAACCCATCCCCTATGAGTTGAGCGTCAAAACAGACAACACTGGCAACGCCACCGAGGGGGAAGACTTCATAATTCCGGAACGGTCAGGTACGGGGCTGCAATTGGCCGCCCCCATGCGGGCCACCCTCATATACGACATGCTATTCGCCGGGTTCCTCGAAGATGGCGGACGTCCGGGAATCTTCACCATGATCGAGAAGGGCGAGCCCGAATTCGTGATGGACCAGCCAGATACGCCGGGCATCAAGATTGACGACTAGTGAGGGGGCCTATCGCGCGCCATCCGTGTTGCGGGTGGCGCGTTTTGCATACTCAGCTGTTCTATTCTCGGCATCATATCTAAGAAGGCGGCAAACCGCCCTAGTCGTTATTGGTTGATTGCTTAAGCTGCATGGTTGTGGAGAAGAAGTCCACGATAGGGATACTCCAAAGGTGTGAAAGGGATTCCAGATCCGCCACAGTCCATGCGCGGATACCTTCTACGCGTTCACGTGTGTACGTGTAGCTTTTTCCTATCTTCTTGGCGAGAGAGAATCCCGTCTCTCCGTGCAGGCCCATTTGGGCGCGCACGAAGTTGCTCACGTCTTTCTCTGTGCTGCTAATGCTTGATGCCTTGTTCATGATTCAATGTTATCTCACTTGAGATGTTTTTAACTTCAGGGCGTGTTGCCGATTTGACAAGTAACATATTTACGTTAGTATCAATCATGTTGAGTTATTCAACGATTGAAAACAAGGCGTTCTGCCCACGCCAATGACCAGAACGCCCAACATCAACAACCGAAAACGAGGAAAGCTGATGCAAAACAACAATACTAGCAGCCTCATAGAAATCCCCTTCCACACCCAGACCATCTCCGCACAGCAAGACAATCAAGGCACCGTGCTCGTTGCGCTCAAACCAGTTTGCGAAAACCTCGGACTAGACTATTCCGCACAATACCGTCGTCTACAACGACAGGATTGGGCAGTTGTTGCCATGATGGCAACAACTGGCGCAGATGGTAAAACCTATGAAATGGTTGGCATCGACCGTCAAACCTTTGTCATGTGGCTCGCCACCATATAGTCAACTCATGTTTGCCTGCGACACGTCGGAGTATCTCGTCAGGAATGAAAAGAGTTTATGTCATATAGAGATTTGTGGAGTTCAACAATCCTCGAAGAACACCTGTAGGGGCAGTCCCCATAGCTTGGAAAGAGCCTCTACGTCCGCGATCGACCATGCGTTCTTTCCCTCGCGCCGGTTGCGCACATAAGTGCCGCTGCGTTTTATCTTTCTCGCCAAGGCTTCTGATGTCTCGTTGTGCAGGCCTATCTGCTTGAGGATGTTCCTGTTCACCTGCCGTTCCCAGTTGCTGACTTCGATTCGTGTTCTCATATACCCATTGTAC
>ERZ778515.1117-NODE-1117-length-20398-cov-5.977683_pt1 | contig 20398 bp, 16 predicted proteins | sample MGYA00510343_ERZ778515 | MGnify/ENA primary metagenome ERZ778515 (study PRJEB29527, sample SAMN07138965) | mouse gut metagenome | material: feces | host: mouse | place: China:Nanjing | collected 2016-01-25 ...
TATTATTCAATTTACTCAAATACTGTTCGTATTTCTCTAACTGTGACTCCAGCTTCACAATTTCATGTTTTAGTGCAGACTCTAATATTTCCAGAAACATCAGAATAAAAGGTGTAAGATCACCCTTATTCAGCGGATTCTCCGATGCTTCAAAGGCTTTATAGTATTGCCTTCGATTTTTTCTGAAGCTTAGAGATAACTGTAACGACGAAAGAATGCTTAGTTCTTCTGAAATGAGCATACTGGTTAAAAAACGATTCAGCCGGCCGTTTCCATCATAAAAGGGATGTATATAACCGAACATAAAGTGAAAAACTGCCGCTCTTACCAAAAATGGATAGTTTTCATTTCGGACAAGTTCCAACGCTTGTTCCATCATTGAAATGATCATACTCTCTGGCATAATTCCATTGTGAATCGTTCTGGTCCCATCAACCACTCCTACAGTATCTGCTCTGAACACACGTCCGTCTGGCCTATTCTCCGGATGTTCGCTGACCACATCCTGCAGCAGCATCTCATTATAAAGCTGTCTTACATCCAATGGATTGTAAGGGAACTTGACTTCTCCAGACAACAATCTAAAATACTGCTCCATCTGGCCAGCAAACCTTGTTCCTGGTTTAGCATTCAATGCATTCTCCAAGTCTCTTCGACTACTGTGCACCCCTTCTATTTCGTTGCTCTGTTCAATCTCCTGAAAAACTGAATCCATCAAGATAAATGGTTTACAGGGAATTGTTGCTTCCAGGCGTTCCAGCCTGATTTGCATTTTTCTAATAGAATCGCCCCTGATTATCATTTCCGGAGTAAGGACCGCAAACGCTGGTAATCCCTTGATATCAAAAGAAAACTTCAGTGTATTTTCTCCATTGAAACGTTCTGTATATTTCTGCTTGAATATACTCTCATTTTCATGAAACAGACTTTTCAGCGTTCTGTATTTGGCCATATCTTCTCCTCTGCATTCCATACTACCAAGATTGTAAAAAAGCGGATAAAATACAGTGTTTAATCACTAAAGATGTAATTTTAGGCGTTTTTTACAACCTTGTTTCCTCTAGTATATAAAAACCTGCCATTTTTGATAACTTTTATTGCAGCTTTGCGGACTGTTCCCCGGGCGTATCTCGCAGCGATTCTCCATCTTTTCCGGATAATAAACATGAAAGAAGGTAGGTCACATGATCAATATTGTGTTATGGGCAGATCTGCAGTGTCCATTCTGTTACGTCGGCGAAACCAACCTGCAGCATGCCATTGAAGAACTGGGTCTCCAGGATCAGGTGCGTCTGGACATCAAGTCCAGGGAGATCCATCGGCCGGAGGATGGAGACGGCGATATGGAGATGTTCGAGATCTTCCAGCAGAAAGACGGCTTCACTCCCGATGGCGCCAGGGCGCAGATTGAGAAAATCAACACCATGGGCCGGGAAGAAGCCGGGCTGCACTTCGATTTCGGGAAGGTGCATGAATCCAATGACCACGATGCCCACCGGCTGTACAAACTCGGGCGGGACTGCAACCTGGGGCCTCAGGTTCGCAAAGCCCTGCATGATGCCTATTTCGTGAACTGCGAAAAACTCGCAGATCCCGAAGTACTGGTAAAAGCCGGCAAAACCGCAGGCCTGGAGGAAGACCTCATCCGCCGTATGCTCAAAGAGGGCTGGTATGAGAATGAAGTTGCCAATGATGAAATGGAATATGACGCGCTCGCCATTGAATCCGTGCCGTATTTCATCGTGGATCAGGAAGTGATTCCGGAACACCTGACGAAGGATGAATTCATCAAGGTTCTCCGGAATCATCTGCCTGTCGGACAGACACAGAACTGACTGCCGCATGCAGTCAAAGGGATGCATCGATCCGGTGCATCCCTTTTTCCTGTCTGTTTCATCTTTGCACCGCCGCCCTGCAGCACGGCCGGTTCAGCCCATCACCATGACCAGCACGATGTAGACAATCAGTGTGACGATCATGTTCAGGGAAATCACCCCGGAGCAGTATGACCGGTCGTTTTCCGAAGACATCAGCGGGCTGATCTGCACAATGACCCCGAACCCCACCGGCCCCATGAAGTACAGCCACGCCGCCGCGGCGAACGCCGGATCAGCCATAGCTGCCGGAAACAGCAGATACAGCAGTCCCAGGATCCCGGCAAAAAACAGCAGACGCACTGCCACGAGTTTCGCAGCCGGCTGCAAAATCCGTGTCGAGAACTCCAGATTGTAGCCAATGATGTACAAAATCATGGGAATGATCGGGGCCGTGACCATGGCCATGACCTGGGAGTAGACCCCAAACCAGGGAGCCGCCTGGGCCCAGGCGTACAGTCCGGTGACATTCACCAGGAGGCCCGAGAACGCGGCAATGACCATGGGCGTCTTCAGCATCTGCTTCACCATATCCCCCGCATGTACATTCATATCCTTTTGGCGGGCCACCAGCAGCGGAATGATCAGGAAACAGAATGCCACACCGGCAAGATCCAGCAGCATGGGGTCTCCGGCATTGGGAGACTGGGTGCCGACGATGGACAAGAACAGCGGGAGGGCAAAGTTGCCGCCTTCGGCGGTGGTCAGCAGAAACGGCGCAATGCCGGAATAGGGTGCAAACCATTTCTGCAGGAGGGCGCGGGCGGTGAGATAAAACAGGCAGTAACAGACAAGGACCAGGAGCACGATCCCGCCAATGGACGGGGCCAGTGTGCTGGAGGCCAGGAGGTTGAAGACCATGACCGGGAACAGGAGCCCGAACACGATCTGGTTGGCTCCCTCCTTCTGTTCCTGTGTGATCCAGTGTCTGGTTCTGGAGAGCCAGCCAAGGCCAGCCATGAAGAGAATCGGTGCCAGTGTCTGCAGTGCCTGCATGAAGATCCCGCCTTTCTGCCTGTAATTGTAGGTCACCGGTCTGGAAACCAGGTCCGGGATGATTGAATGGCTGTCACATGGGAGAGTATGCGAGTGTAAGGGAAACCCCGCCGGTCAGCGCATGACGCGGCGGGGTTGAAACCGATGAAGGACGCGGTTCTCTATTTGCGGACATAGATGCCGTCTGCTGTCAGTATGTACTGGGGTCTGCAGACCAGTTCGCTCAGTTTACTCCAGTTTTTCTGCGCCTGTTTTTTCATACCCGCAAATCCACTGTTATCCAGTCGTTTCTTCACAATTGAGGTGGACTTTGTACAGTCGGCCTTCAGGAAGTCAAGCGGGTTGTCCTTTTTGAAGAATGCACCTGCACCCACAAGGCGATTCAGAATTTCCGCAGATGTCTTTTCTGCCTCCCCGAGGAACCAGTCACACTCATTTTTGAGACTGTCGATATAGCCCTGGCTGCAACCGTCTGTAAACAGCACCTCCATCCAGCTGCTCTGCAGCAGAAGCTGGATGGACAGCTCCAGACTCTGGCAGATTTTGTCTGCTTTCCTGCAGGAGCTGTCATAATACTTCCCGTCCTTCAGCTGGTCTGCATTTGCCAGACCCTTCAGGTCAGAGATATAGAACAGTATATTGCGCATGGCTGTCTTTCTGGCCTCCTGCATGCCAATGAGCTGAGCGCTGGTCTGTGTGGGAGACTGTGCCAGGAAGCCATAATTGCTGCTGGCCGACTGCACAAAATAGATCTGCGCCATGATGTCCGCTCGTTTGTCTCCATACAGGAATCCAAGAATTTTGTCTGCTTTCTCGTTGAGCAGCTTCAAATCCGTCCGGATTTGTGACTTGAAGTACTGCCCGGTTACTACAGCCAGCGCAGAAAACAGGGCAACCGGTCCCAGCATATCGTTCACGGCTTTATGAATTGATGCCGTGCCGATGAATTTACCGTCAGCCCCCCTGAGTACGGTGGAATATCCACCCTGGTGGAGTCCAAGAAGCTGGCTTTCACTGCCACCTCTGGGAAAGCTGAGGATCCAGCCACCTGTGCTGGCCGCAGCCTTGAGCCCGGGAACTTCTCCCAGTGCCTGGCTGAAATCTGCCAGTTCCCTTTTGGATACATTGAGCCTGGTATAGCTGGAAAGATCCGCCTCTTCGACTGGTTTCACTTCCAGATTGCCTGACTGGATCAGGCTTGTGATTCCTTCAATTTCATACATGATGATTCCCTCTCTATTTAATGATTATGCATCATTTTTCTGTAATGAGAACCGCAGAATTCATTTTGTCTAATCTGGAGGCTGTTACCGACCTGTTCATCACTGGACTATCAATGCAGGAGACTGATGATCTGACAGGAATCTGAATTCAAAAACCCCGCCGGTCAGCGCATGACGCGGCGGGGTTGAAACTGTCATGAATCCTCCAGGATCCTCAAAGACCTCTTCTAATCCTGTCTTACGAACCACGATTGCTTCCAGCGGTTCGTTTCATGCTGGCATCGTTTCAGGCTGCGTTTTCGGCCTTCAGCTCCAGGATCATGTCACGCAGCTGGGCGGCGCGCTCGAAGTCCAGCTCCTTGGCGGCTTCCCGCATTTCGAGTTCCATATCCTCGATGAGCTTCTGTGCCGCTTTCTTGCCGATCTTCTTTTTCTTCAGGTACCGGCTGGCCTCCGCCTTGGTTTCCTTGCTGCGCACAATGTCCCGGATCGGCTTGAGCACCGTCTTTGGCACAATGCCGTGTTCCTCGTTGTACCGCATCTGGATCCCGCGACGGCGCTTTGTCTCCGCGATGGCCTCCTTCATGGAGTCCGTCATTTTGTCGCCATACATGATGACCTTGCCATGGGCATTCCGCGCTGCGCGGCCAATGATCTGGATCAGACTCCGGCGGCTTCGCAGGAACCCTTCCTTGTCCGCATCCAGGATCGCGATCAGGCCGACCTCCGGAATATCCAGACCCTCCCGCAGCAGGTTGATCCCCACCAGTACATCGTACTTGCCTTCCCGCAAGTCATGAATGATCTCCGTGCGCTCAATGGTCTTTACCTCATGATGCAGCCACGCCACTTTGATGTCGAGATTCTTCAGGTACTCCGTCAGATCCTCCGCCATCCGCACCGTCAGCGTGGTCACCAGCGTGCGTTCCCCCGCTGCGATCCGCTGCCGGATTTCATCCACCAGGTCATCGATCTGTCCTTCCGTCGGACGGACCTCCACCTCCGGATCCAGCAGCCCGGTGGGGCGGATGATCTGCTCCACCACATGCTGGTTCGTCTTCTCCAGTTCATAGTCCCCGGGGGTTGCGCTGACGAAAATCGACTGACCCGTCACCTGTTCGAATTCGGGGAATGTCAAAGGCCGGTTGTCCAGGGCACTCGGGAGCCGGAATCCATATTCCACCAGTGTTTCCTTCCGCGCCCTGTCCCCGTTGTACATGCCCCGGATCTGCGGCAGCGACGCATGGCTTTCATCCACCACCAGCAGAAAATCCTCCGGCAGATAGTCAAACAGCGTGTAGGGCTTTTCCCCTGGCTTGCGGCCATCGATGTGACGGGAGTAGTTCTCGATGCCAGGGCAGACACCGAATTCCCGCAGTGCCTCGATATCATACCGGCACCGCTGCTCCAGCCGCTCGGCTTCCAGTGGCTTGCCTTCCTCTTTGTAGAACTTCAGGCGGTCTTCGAGCTCCGCTTCAATGGTTCCCGCAGCCCGCCGCATGATGTCCATGCTCGTTGCATATCCGTTCGCCGGATAGATGTTGTACACAGAATATGCCTGCTGGACCTTGCCCGTCAGCGGATCGACCTGGGTGATTCGGTCGATCTCGTCCCCGAACATCTCGATCCGGATCAGGTACCGGTCCGTGTGCCCCGGACTGATTTCAATGGTGTCGCCCCGCACCCGGAAGGTACCGCGCACCGGATCCAGGTCATTGCGCTTGTACTGCTGCCTGACCAGAAACTGCATCAGTTCCCGCCGGTCGATTTCCTGTCCCACGCGCACAGTCTCGATCATGTCCCGGTACTGGTCCGGATTGCTGGCACCATAAATGCTGGCAACTGATGCCACGATGATGGTATCGCGGTGATTCAGCGCTGCGTTGGCAGCCGCCAGCCGAAGCATATCCAGCTCTTCGTTGGTCTTGGTGTTCTTGTCAATGTATGTATCCGATTTCGGGATATATGCCTCCGGCTGATAGTAGTCGAAATAGGAGACAAAGTACTCCACGTGGTTGTGGGGGAAGAATTCCTTGAACTCCGCATACAGCTGACTGGCCAGCGTCTTGTTGTGCGCAAAGACCAGCGTGGGCCGCCCCACCTGCTCGATCACATTGGAAATCGTGAAGGTCTTGCCCGTACCGGTGGCCCCCATGAGCACCTGGCACTGCTTTCCTTCCTTCACGCCCTCCACCAGCTCTTTGATGGCCTCCGGCTGGTCGCCGGAAGGTTTGTAGTCGCTCACCAGCTGAAACGTGCCCGGTTCCCTGCCTTTTCCTTCTTTCTGCTCAGTCACCGAAGCGGCCGTCTGTTCTTCTGCCATTGTTCCTCCTCCTTCCCGTGCTGTTGTGTTTCTGCAAAACCGGACCTTGCAATCCGGTCCGGTGTGGTCTATGGTTCTATTGTAAACGATGTGTTTCCTTCAATCAACACCCTGAGGCTGTTCTTGCCGCTGAGGATGTCCACCGCGCTGCAGTCTTTGCCGGCGGCTTCATCAGACTGGACCTGTTTGTCATCATTGGCATCGGCCTGTCCGGACTGTCAGGATGGTCACTCACTCTCCCGAAGACAGGATCTCCAGGGCCCTGTTTCTCTGCGCGTCGTCGCTTTTCTCCGATTCATAGATCCGGATGAGCGTCAGATCCGCGATCTGGTCAAAGGTCTCCTTGTCCGCTTCCCCTGTGGGTTCCAGGCCGTGGTCTGCCTGAAACCGCCGCAGAGCTTCACTGCCTGCCGCATCAAAATATGTATCTGTCCGGTCGACCTCATACCCCAGGTACTGGAGAAACAGCTGGAGAGCACCCGCGTTGTCATTCACGGAATCCGCCACAATGACCTCGCCTTCCTCCATCCCCGGATACGTCACAGTACGCACCGGCGACAGCCCGACCTCCACATCCGGGGCAAACCCTGTACGGTTGATGCTTTCGCCCGAAGGTGTGAGCCATTCCGCAATGGTGTACTTCAGGCTCGTCCCGTCCGTAAAGGGTACACTCACCTGCTCCGTGCCCTTGCCATACGTTTGCGTGCCGACCGTCGTCACATTGTCAAGATTGTCCTTCAGGGCCCCGATCAGCACCTCGCTCGCACTCGCCGAACTGCCATCCTGCAGGATCACGATATGGTCAAAATCCGCCTGACCCTCCTGCTCTGTTTTAAGCTTTTGGATGTTTCCATCCTTGTCCTTTTCCTGGAAAATCACGGAATCCTTCGGGAGCAGCACCTCGGAGATGTCCTTCGCCGCCGAGAGATAGCCACCGGTGTTTCCCCTGAGGTCGATGATGACATTCCGCACCCCCTGGGATTCAAGTTTTTTCACTGCGCTGGTAAATTCCCGCCCGGAGTTCTCGGAAAAACTCGACAGGTCGATGATCCCGATACCGTCCACAGTTTCGCAAACCACTGTGGAATCGTACTCCCCGGGCTCCAGGGTCAGGGTCAGAAGTTCATCCCCCCGCCTGACTTCCACCGGGAGTTTCTGCCCTTCGTAATTCTGAATCGTCTGGGTGATCTCCTCATTGGGGAGCCCCTTTGTTTCCTTCGTGCCGACTTTCACCAGGACATCCCCGGTCCGCAGTCCGGCTTTGTCCGCCGTGGAATCCAGGAACACATCCCGGACCGTCATTTCATCATCGGCATTCCGGTAAAAAGAGATTCCCACCCCCACATTGGAGCCCGCAAGCGACTGGGAAAAGGCTTTGGCTTCCTCCAGATTGAAGTAATTCGTATGGGGATCTTCCTCCAGGGTGGTCATTCCCGCAATGGCCTGCTCTGCGAGCCTGGAATCCAGGTCCTCGACCTGGTTCCCGTAAAACCACCGGTCTTTCAGGAGCCCGTAAATGTTCTCGACCTTCGCCAGGTCATCGCTCTTGTGCGCATCCATGAGCAGCGGCACCGACACCCCTGCTGCAAAGCATGCGACACAAAGCCCCGTCACGATCCATGCTGTCTGTTTGTGTTTCCTGGTTTTCTCCAGACTCTTTTTATCCACCGGCTTCATACTCCATGCCTTTCCATTCCCCTGTATTGTGTCTTTCGTATTCTGTTCCTTATATTCCTTATATATAGTACACAAGCGGGCGGTGCTTTCCCGCCCTTCACACTGCATCCTGCCGCTTTTTTCCGGACTTCTTCCTGACTGCCATCATCCTTTCACCTGCCAAAGATGACTGAACTGTCCTCAATCTGCCGATGCTGGACATGCCCTGCAGCAAAGCGCGCTGCTCCTCCATCGGGGTGCCCTGCCTCCAGCAATACCGGATCCGCCATCGGCACGGGCGTCTCATGGTCATAACCGGAAGAAATCCACAAAAAAACGACAGGGGAGCCTATCGTTTTGCCTTGATGTACTTGGTGGCAGCCATGAAACTAGCCAGCCATCCCACGAGCAGGCCACCGCCGAAGAGCAGCAGGCCTGACCAGAACACTGTCTGTCCGGGTTTCATGAGTTCAAATACATTCGCGAAAAGAATGCCGCCCAGTCCATTATACAGACGCGGATATCCCCAGGCGATGAGCACAAAGGGAATCACCGCCCCAAGAAATCCCAGAACCATGCCCTGGAGCTCAAAGGGAATCTTGATGAAGGCATTCGAAGCGCCGACCTGGCGCATGGTGATGATTTCGTCCTGGCGGGAGTAAATCGTGGTGCGGATGGTGTTGTAGATCAGGTACATGGAAAGCACCAGCAAAAGGGCACTGCCAATGTAGCCGGCAATCCGCACGCGGCTGAGCAGCCGGGCAAGTTCCACGGTACTTTCACCCCCATAGGTGACAGTCTCCACCCCGGGAATCAGACCTACCTGACGGGCAGCTTCCTGAATGTCGGTTCCGTTGTCAAGGTAGACAAACCAGGCATCGGAAAGAGGGTTCTGTTCCCCGCGGTACACGGAAAAGGCCTCGCCTTTTTCCTGGATCATGAGCTCCAGCTCCTGGTCTTTGTCGGAGAAATCCGCCCGGTCCACAAATGAGAGCCCCCGGATGTCATTCCCTGTCTGCTCCACTGCTGCCGGATCCAGCCCCTGGGCGAGCACTGCATGGAGCCGCAGCCCACTTTCCGCCCGGGAAGCAAACTGTTCGGTGTGATAGCCGATCAGGGAAAAACAGGCGATGAGAAACAGCGACACCGTCACCGCGCCCAGGGCTGACAGTGACAGCGCCCAGTTGCGGGTGATGCCCCGCCAGGCACTTTTCAGTTCATAGAGGAACTGGAAGAACAGCCGCTTCATAACGATTTGTAGCCGCCTTTGCTGGAATCATGCACAATGTAGCCTTTGTCGAGCATGATCGTCCGCTTGCGGAACCGGTCCACGAGTTCCCGGTCATGGGTGACCATGACAATCGTTGTGCCCTGGGTCTGGTTGATTTTCTCGAGAAGCTCGATGATTTCCAGCGACATATTGGGATCCAGGTTTCCGGTGGGCTCATCCGCAATGAGGATCGAAGGCCGGTTCGCAATGGCACGGCCGATCGTGACACGCTGCTGCTGGCCCCCGGAGAGTTCATCCGGGTAAGCCCGTTCCTTGTCCTTCAGATCCACGAGTTCCAGGACTTCCCTGACCCGCTGGCGGATCTGCTTCGAGGGCGTACCCGTTACCTCCAGAGCAAAGGCGATGTTTTCATACACCGTAAGCCTTGGCAGCAGCCGGTAGTCCTGGAAAATGCAGCCGATGTTCCGGCGATACTTCGGGACTTTGCGGTGCTTGAGGGCCCCGACATTGGTGCCGTTGACCGTCACTGTGCCGGAATCTGCCACTTCTTCGCCATTGAGCAGCTTGATGAGCGTGCTCTTGCCGGATCCTGTCGGTCCGATCACGTAGACAAATTCTCCGGGATCGATCCGCAGATCAATGTGATTCAGCGCATGCACCCCATTGGGGTAGGCTTTCGATGCATCCTTGAGTTCGATCATTGCAGGCTCCTTTCATTCAATGCTGCCATCTGGCAGACCGGTCTGTCGGACTGTCCGGCTGCCTGTATATGCGGCTATATGCGGCGGTTCAGCTGAAGAAGACCTCCGGTCTTTCGCGGCAGGGGGTGCTGCCCTTGGCTTCACACGCTCCGGCGGTATTGCCCCAGCCGGTCCCCCAGGCAAAATCCGCACTGGAAGAGAACCGCTTGATGGCGTCTTCGACACTCATGTTCCCGAGATTGATCACCTCGATGTGACAGTGAGGGCCCGTGGAGTTCCCGGAGTTGCCCGTCAGGGCGATCTGTTGCCCTGCAGACACGGACTGACCCGCCCGCACGGCCATCCCCTCCTGCGAGAGGTGGAAAAAGGAGAAGGCATACAGGGACCCATTCATGGAACACAGCAGGCAGATTGAATTGCCGCTCCCATACGGATAGCCGGACATGTTTCCCAGGTACCCGGAGTTGGAAGCCACGGGATTGGCCGCATAGAGCACAATGCCGTTGGCAGGTGCCACCACCGGCGTTCCAATGGGAGCTGCCCAGTCGAGACCCAGGTGAAGTCCCCCACCGGGGTACGCCCAGGTCCCGGCAGAATACTGTCCGCCAAGAACCGGGACATTGAATCCCGAACTCGTTGTGATGGATGCAGATCCTGCTGCCGCCGAGGTGATCACAAAGTCGCGGATCGCATTCATGTCGGCTTCCGCCGCCCGTTTCTGTGCCTGCAGTTCCGCAATCTGCTGCTGGTACTGCGCCACAAGCTGGTTATAGGAATCCTCGAGGCGCTGCGCTTCCGCTTTCTGCTCCTCGAGCTCGGCTTTCTGTGCCGTGTTTTCCTCCTGCAGACGCTTTTCCTCGCTCACCGAGAGCTCCAGCTCGGCCTTCATTTCATTCAGGCGGCTGATTTGCGCCTGATCATCCTCGGTGATCCGCTCAATGCCGGAAATCCGCCGAAGCATGTCATTCAGGTCACTGGCACCCATCACCAGATCCACCAGCATGTTGGTCCCCACATTGCCCTGTTCGTGCCGCATGCGCGACTTGATCTGTGCATCCCAGGCATCGATCTCCGCCTGTTTCTGCACGATCTGTTCCTGCAGGGCCTGGATATTGGCTTCGATCTGGGCAATCACGGCCTCCTTCTGGCTGATCTGGTTCGAGAGCTCCTCTGCCAGGGCCTTCTGTTCCTGGGCCAGGGCTGCGACTTTGTCCGTCTCGCCCTCCAGGCTGCCAATGGAGTTGGAAAAATCCGTAATGGACTGCTGCAGCTGCTGCCGCCGCTGGTTTTCATGTTCCCGGAATCCTTCGCAGGCCTTCACGCCCTCGGAAGAGGTCTGGGGTTTTGTACACTGGCTGTACCAGTACTCTGTATCCGAATAGTCTTCTGCATACACCGGCATCATGACCGCAGGCAGACAGCCTGCTGCAGCCAGGGACGCGGATACGAGAAAACCCGTAAGTTTTTCTTTCAGTTTCATCGATACCACCTCAGATATTTGCGGACAGCCAGCCAGGACCCCAGGGCACCGGTGAGCAGGCCGATGCCGAAGACACCGGCGGTCACATACGCCGCAAAGGGCCAGGGGGAAATCAGAACAAACATGTCTGACAGCAGTACGCCGCCCAGAAGATTGTAGAGGGCCGGATAGCCCAGAAGGACCAGCAGTCCCGGGACAAGAGCGCCCCAGAATCCGATGATGAGTCCCTCAAAGACAAACGGCGTGGTGATATACCAGTTGTAGGCACCCACCTGCCGCATGATGGCGATTTCCTCCTGTCGGGTGTGAATGGTCATTTTCACCGAAACCCTCGTCAGGTACACCGCCAGTATGATCATGAAGCCCACCAGGAGCCATCCACCAGTCCGGGCCGCATCAAAGACATCCACCATTTTGGAGATCATGGATCCGCCATAGGAAACCGAAGCAACACCGTCAAGTTTTGCCGCCTCCTTCGAAACAGCTTCCATCTGCTGGGCGTTTTCCAGATGCACGGTCAGGACATCCAGCAGCGGATTGCGGTCTTCTCCCGCATACTGGCTGAAGATTTCACCGTTTTGCGCAATGAGTTCGTCCAGCTCCTGGTCTTTGGTCGAATACGTCACGTGACCGGCTCCCTTCATGGAAGAGAGTTCATCCGTGAGGACCTGGCGCTGTTCTTCCGTCACTGTCGGCAGCAGCGAGACCTGCACAACGAATTCGCTTTCGATATTTTTGGTGAACTGGTCAATGCTCGCAGCCATGACGGTCATGAACGTCGCGATCAGCAGCGCAATCGCAATGGACAGGCTGCTGGAGAATGCAGTGGAGAAATGACGGCTGATATCTTTGCTGGCACTGCGCACCATCCGTGGCAGGCTTTTGATGAACAAGAGCATAACTCCCTCCTTTGCACAGTTATATTGATTGTATCATGCGCAAGAGCCGTAACCAAAACGCAGGAAAATGTTAAGGTGATGTAATGATTTGCGTCTCCTGTCCCATAATTCAGCCGAGGTTCACAAAAATTCCCATCATACCGGCAAACTTTCCCGATAATGGTTTCGTATCTTATAGATGTGCCAAGAGAACACAGAAAAAAATCTCTTCATAAATCTCTCTCCTATAACAGATGAAGGCAGCCCTTTCCGGGCTGCCTTTGTCGTATGCCAGTATACGGAGTTTTTCCCATTCAGGAAAGCCCGCTGCCAAAAAGAGACGCCTGACAGGCCACTGCCACTGTCCGGCGTCTTTTTTCATCCTCCCGCAAAACCGGTGCCTCTCTCCCCAGGCCTGTCAGCCGGCTGCAGCCCTGTCTGTCAGCACCCCGCTTTTTCCAGCACCCGGTGCTGACGCTGCAGTCCGGCATTTTCCGGATCTGCCTCCAGCCCCTGGAGATTCCAGTACTTTGCCTTCTGCAGGTCCCTGGGCGTTCCCTGCCCCATCATGTACATTGCCGCCAGCGGCTCATATGCCCGGGTGCACCCGGCCATCGCCGCTTTCTGAATAAAATAAAATGCCTTGTCAAACTCACGGCGCTCCCGCAGCATCACCCCGAGATTCAGCATGGATTCGGTATCTCCATTCAGTGCCGCCAGCCTGGTGTATTCCAGTGCCTGGGCCGGATCCTGCAGGGTATTCATGTACAGATCCGCCGCCAGAATCTGGCTCTCCAGATCTCCCCAGTGAGCTGCCTGCCGGATCAGGGGGAGAGCCGCCGGCAGATCGCCTGCTTCCAGCAGCTGCCTGTATTCGCGAATCACATCATTCAAAAGTTCCTGTTCCATATCCATCACGCTTCCTTCCGGGTACAGTGTAACCTTTGCGAACAGTCCGCTCAAAGGAATCAGACCAACGACACTGCCTGTCACGGTGCCGATGGTGGCCGACATGCCAGGACTGCATCCATGCAGGAATACAAAAGAAACCCCCAGGCACATGACCTGGAGGCTTTGATTTTCATATGGTGGAGCGTAGGAGGATCGAACTCCTGACCCCCTGCGTGCAAAGCAGGTGCTCTCCCAGCTGAGCTAACACCCCACAACAATAAAACAGATGGTGGGCCTGAATGGACTTGAACCAACGACCTCACCCTTATCAGGGGTGCGCTCTAACCACCTGAGCTACAGGCCCATCTGTTGACTGCTCATTGATATTAACATACTCACCGACTCTGGTGCAAGAGAAAAATTCACGTGATTTCTACCCTACCCCTTTTCACGGATACTTTAAGCAGGATGCATGCAACTTTTCGTTTTAACTCTCTGCCTGTACATTTTACCTAATGAAACTACCTGAATCTGTCGATTTTGACAGGTCTCATTTTTTTGTTGAAAATCCAGAGCAGACCACCACACAGGATACAGATCACTGTCACCAGTCCTCTCATACTTCGACAGCCAGCAACAAACACAGTCACCGACTGTGTTTGTTGCTGGCTGTTGGCTGCCCGGGAAACTGGCTCTTCGTACGATTTCTCATGACTCTGCATTCAATGCAAGTGTTTCCCATTGAAACACTTCCCAAAGCCGAATTACAATAATTATATGAAAGCCCATACAGTAAAAGCCTATAACCTGATTTTTCCCGTATACATGATCATGCTGCTGTCTCCTGTTTTGTGGGTGTTCATGATTATCGGCAATTTTCTGGTGGATTCCCTGGTCCTGCTCGCCACGATCGCCATTCTGGGCAGTATCAATAGCCTGCGCATCTGGAAATCCTCCATTTTTCGCATCGTCTGCTTCGGGTTTCTCAGCGACCTGGCCGGAAGCCTGCTGAACGCCATTCTGGCCTTCACTGTCCTGAGTGATTTCTATGTGGGAATGACTCCCTACAGCTGGCCTGGATGCGCGCTGCTGGCGCTGCCAGCCATCCTGACTGCCGCCATTCTCATTTATATCCTCAACAGCCGGTTCTCCTTCCGGAAAACCTCCCTTGATACACCCGAACGCAGGAAAACCGCACTGGCCCTGGCCATCATCACCGCTCCCTGGGTCATGATGATTCCTCTGGATGCCTGGAGCTCCTTTTTTGCCCTGTTCAGACTCGGCTGAGTTCAGCCCCGATAGATATCCACGCACCACCGCTTCGATCCAGCATATACAGGAGACTGCGCATGAAAACACTTGTATTCGGTTCCCTGAACCAGGACATCGTCTATGACGTCGATCACTTCGGCAACCCCGGAGAAACCACCAAGGCGCTGCACGTCAGCAAATACCCCGGCGGCAAGGGGCTTAACCAGGCAATCGCCGCTTCGAAAGCCGGCAGTTCTGTTTCCATGGCCGGCTGCATTGGCCCGGAAGGGACCTGGCTGCTGAATGAACTGGAAACTTCCGGTGTAAATGCAACCCATATCCGAATTGTGCCGGATACCGCCACCGGGACAGCAATCATTGAACGGGACCCTGCGGGGGCGAACCGCATTCTTCTCGATCCCGGGGCCAACAACTGCTGTACACCAGAGCAGATCCGGGAAACTCTGGCGGGCTTTGAAGCCGGAGATCTGCTGATCTGTCAGAACGAAATCAGCCACCTGACATCCCTGCTGGAGCAGGCCAAGGCCAAAAGAATGCGGATTCTCTTCAATCCCGCTCCCATGACCCCCGATATCCTGGACCTGGATCTTCGTGAAGTGACGTGGCTGGCAGTGAATGAAAGCGAGTGTGCCCGGCTGCTGGGATGCACCTGTGACGACCCGATGCAGCTTTGCCGTCTGTTTCGCCAGCGGTATCCAGAAACAGGACTCTTGCTGACACTCGGGTCCAGGGGGTCACTGTCGCTTCAGGGCCAGTCTCTCTGCCGCGTCCCATCCTGCTGCGTGCAGGCCGTGGATACCACTGGAGCAGGTGACACCTGGCTGGGGTACTTTGCGGATGGCTGCACCCGGGGGCTGTCTGTGCCCGATTCCATGATGCGGGCAAATGCAGCTGCAGCTTTATCGGTACAGGTTGCCGGTGCAGCCTCTTCAATCCCCTCAGACCGCGAGGTCTCAGCGTTTCTGGCTCAGCAGCCGATGGAGTCTGTCATCACCGAACTGGAACTGTGATCAACGGCGAAAACCAGCCTGATCATGTCAAAGTCAGCATAAAAACAACCCGCTTTTCCCGGACACATGCGCCACGGTAAAGCGGGTTTTCTCATCAATGGTTATTGGGATTTTGGTTCCGATACTGCATCAGCTGCCGTCTGGGACACATCTGATGCCCCATCTTTTCCGGCTCCTGTCAACACCGGCTCCGGTTTCTGACCACTGCCACTGCCCGCTGCCTCTGCATTGAGCTGGTCCCTGCAGGTACCGACCCGCCGACTGACCTCCTGCACATGGCTTTCCACCGATTCATGCGCCTGCTGCATCCGGCTCGCCGCTGCATCCTGCACAGCCTGCACCCTGGCACCGGCTTCCTGCACCCGGGCATTCACACGGTCCTGCACCTGCTGCACCCGCTGCCCTGCTTCCTGGATATGCCGGTTCACCCGGTCCACACTGGTCTGGTATGCCTCATCCATCCGCTGGTGCACAAACCCGCGGACATGGCGGCTGTTTTCCTGCATCTTCTGCAGACTGGCCACCGCAGCCGCGAAACCTTCATCCTGATACGCCACACTGCTGACAGCCCGCTGCACATGGGCATGCAGCTGCTCCAGCGCCTTGCGATGCCGGCCCATCTCCCGGTTCGTGGTGATGAAATCCGTCCCGAACACAATCGTGAACAGAACCATGATGCCTTCCATCGCATGCAGCGGAATATGTGCCACAAGGTCCTCCATCCACGGCTGGAAAATATACGTTACGACAAGCCCCGCCACGCCATAGAGCGTGGAGTTCAGCAGACACACCCTTCCGTGGATATTGAATTTATGCTTTGAGTAATCCCACCACAGCCGGTGATACTTCTTCTGGAGATACCAGCTCGTGACATACTCCAGCACACTCGTGAGCCAGAACGTGTTCACAAACACCCAGAACGGATTCATGCTCAGTCTGTCCACTATATAAATAATGAACAGGCAGCCAAACCCGAAAATCGGCACATAGGGACCATGGAAGAACCCCGTGTTCACGAACTTGAAATCCTTCGCTCCCACATACAGGCCCTGGACCACCCAGCCCCCGAAAGAGTACACCATAAAGTAAAAATAAGCATGGAGACAGTTGATCAAAAAGGGTTCCATGTTGCTCTCTTCCTCTCTCTGTTTCCTTTATTCTATCCTGCCATGCCCGGTTTCCATTCAAAAACGCCCGCTGGACGGGCGTTTGCGCATGATCTTCGTACGTTTCTGCTCTTTTTCCGCAGACTCAGTGGCGTCTGAAGAGACCCTTCAGAATCGCCATGGCACCAGCCACCATCAGGATGCCCTTGCCGACTTCCTTCAGCGTCGCAGCCGGGTCTTCCTTGGCGCGGTTCACGAACTCCTCGGCCCTGTCCTGGACTTCACTCAGGAACTCCGGATATTCGCCTTCGATTTCGTCACCGATCTGGTCAGCCACTTCATCGATGGGTTCATGGAAAGACTTCGCTTCCTTCACAATGCTCTCTCCGGAATCCGCAGCCACGATTTCATCAGAAATCCTGTTCTGTTCCTTCGTGGGAGTTTTCCGGAACGTGGAATACTGCTCCGGCGCATCGTTTGTCGAAGGCTGCCCTACATCCAGCGACAGGTCGTTGTCCAGGGGATGTGTTTTGTCATCCTCACTCCTTGCAGTCACCGTTGCGTTTTCATTTACATTGCTGCTGTTTGAATACGTGCCGAATGATTCATCCAGTTTCGTGATCTCCTTGTGTGCTTTATTGCTCATGTTGATTACCTCTTATCCGCCGAACTGTTACCCGGCTCTTCAATAATAATTATACGTTCGTAACCCGGCATTCACCTGTCTGGTGACCGGTGTGCCATTACATTCCACAGCAATCACACAAACGCGCGTCTACCGACGCCTGCCGCCCTCCAGGAAGAACCCGAATGCGGCCCCCGCAATACCGCCCACAATGTGAGCCATCTGGGAGATATTATCCGAAGACAGCACACCCGCGAGGATTTCCTGCCCGAGATACAGCGTTACCACCAAGATCATGGTGATGGGGATCTCCCCGCGTTTGAAGGACGTCATGCTGCACAGGATGATGAACGCAAACACCACCCCGCTGCAGCCAATGAGTCCGTTGGTCGTCACGGCCATGTTCGCAAACGCAGTCAGGACAGCCGTGATCAGAATGATGATGAGGGTGTTCTTCGACCCGTACTTTTCCTCCACCACCGGCCCGACCAGCAAAAGCAGCATCATATTGCTCGCAAAGTGTTCAATGGATGCATGTCCAAGGACATAAGTAAACATCGTCAGGTACGTCCGCACGCTGTCCAGCGGACCACGGTGCGTCACAAACCACTCCGAAATATAGCGGTATCCCGTGAGTTCCGAGAATATCAGCACCCCGAGACAAAGCAGTGCAAAGGTCAGGATCACCGGCGAATTGTATTTCAGGCGAATCTTCATGGTCATTTCCTCCAGATCCTTATCAGTGTATCAAAGAGAGTGGAAATGTTTCACATGACTGTGTTTTTTCAGGGCAGTTCCAGGCTGTTTTCCGGAATTGGTCGAATGCCGATGATGGTAAAAAGCTGCTTCTCAAACAAAAAAAACCTCCGGACACAAATCCGGAGGATGATTTTTGAAATGGTGGAGCGTAGGAGGATCGAACTCCTGACCCCCTGCGTGCAAAGCAGGTGCTCTCCCAGCTGAGCTAACACCCCACAACAATAAAACAGATGGTGGGCCTGAATGGACTTGAACCAACGACCTCACCCTTATCAGGGGTGCGCTCTAACCACCTGAGCTACAGGCCCATCTGTTGACTGCCCATTGATATTAACACATCATTCCGTTTCTGTGCAACAGAAAATTTCTTGTATTCTGACTGTCTGGAATGAAAGACGGCTCCTGTCGATACTTTTATGCCATCTTTCCCGTCCCAACTCTTCAATTTGCATTTTTATTCGAAAATTTTCCGCTGATCCCCTGTATCCTCATCCCCAGCATTGTTATAATTTTACTGCAGTCATCAAAACGCTGATGTGCCTGTTTCACCCTGATTCGAGGATCCTGTTCCGACCTGACCCGCCATACAGACTGGAAAGGAGGAACAATGGATATTTATATGATTCTCCAGCTGCTGGCAAACCTGTGTGTCATCGCAGAATTTGTCCGCCCGCTGGTTTGGACTTTGCTGCCCTGTAAAATCAGTGTAACTTTCCAGGTCTCGATCATCCGAAACAAAAAGCACGATCAGTGTGACAGCACCGACCGTGCCATGGATGATCGCTAGATCACCTGAGTTATTAATTTAACAGCACATCGGTTGATGACCGCTGTCTGTATCTTCATTATAGCCTTTTCGGGTTATCTTGCAAGAAACAGACCAGGCCGTCAGGTTCCTCGAATCAGATGGCTTTTCCGGACCCTTCAGCTATGAGGGGTCCTTTTTCGAGTCCACTCAGAACAATCCACCAAATCTGACAACAGCCTCTGCTCTCAGGCTTCATCTGCAACAGCGGGTTTGATGCACAGCATTCCGCTGTCCATCAAACTGGCTGATGCAACAAAAAAGCACGATCAGTGTGACAGCACCGACCGTGCCTTGGATGATCGCTAGACCATCTAGTGTTCGTTAAACAGCACATCGGTTGATGACCGCTGTCTGTATCTTCATTATAGGCTCAGCCAATTCCCTGGACAACCGCAGGTTGTTCAGGGAACCCGCTGTGCTTTTTTACCGCCCTTCTGAAGCAGAGTTTGTCAGTCATAGGATAGCTTTTTTCCTATCCAAAACAATCCATTATCTCTGTCCTGAATCCCCATTCTCAGGATTTATTTCCGCCAGCGGGTATTCTGTGCAGCCAACAGCTGACCAGAATGCTGGCTGGCGGTTGTTCAGGGAACCCGCTGTGCTTTTCTTTTCACTGCCATTTCAGGAACAGGCCCTTCAGTCACGAGGGGTCCTTTTTCTTCCAGTTTGAAGAGTCCACTGTATCGTACAGCCACCTCTATCCACAGACCTTATCCTTCCACCAGCGGGTTTGATGAGCAGTCTTCGACTGCCCATCAAACTGGCTGGTGGCTGCTGCTCAATACGCCCGGAAATCCTCCTGGATCTCCTCCATCGACTCCCCTTTTTTCAGCCCCCGCATCAGCAGAAGACTTGCCTTCTGCGGCATCAGATCATACGACGCTATCGTTTTTCCCCTCGGGTCAAACACTCCATCCGGCACAGCCTCCCCCTCCGGCAGCCGGCTCGAGCGTACAATCATGCAGTCCCCATTCCAGCCCTCGATTACATCCTGCACAGCCGTCGGGTAATTCCCGGCCCCCGTGCCAGCAATCACCACGCCATCATAGCTCTCCAGCATGTATCGCAACAAACCCGGATCCGACTCCTCATGCACATAGAAAATCTCCACCCGGGGCATATCCCTCAAGTCCACATCATTGAACCTTGATTCACTCGTGTGAAACCGGTACGGCCGGTGAATCAGCGAAACCGTCCTGTCCCGGACATATCCCAGAAGCCCGAACTCATTTTGCCGGAAGGCATCTGTGCTCATGGAATCCGTCTTCTTCACATCCCGACCCGCGAACACCATATTCGAGAACACCGCCAGTACACCCATGCCCCTCGCACTATCATCCGCCGCCAGGCGAACAGCCTGCATCAGATTCGCCGGACCGTCCGCGCTCGTGGCGGTCGCCGGGCGCATCGCACCTGTGATCACCACCGGCTTCGTCACATCCAGCACCAGATTCAACAAAAACGCCGTCTCCTCCAGCGTATCCGTCCCATGGGTGATCACCACGCCGTCCACCGACGGATCCGCCTCCAGCTGCTCCACCAGGTTCTTTACCTCACGGTAGGCC
>ERZ778515.1123-NODE-1123-length-20337-cov-5.627798_pt1 | contig 20337 bp, 20 predicted proteins | sample MGYA00510343_ERZ778515 | MGnify/ENA primary metagenome ERZ778515 (study PRJEB29527, sample SAMN07138965) | mouse gut metagenome | material: feces | host: mouse | place: China:Nanjing | collected 2016-01-25 ...
GGGGTTTTCCAGCACCAGGTCCCCATGATTCATGCCCTCCTGGACCTCCAGGGTGGAATTGCGGAGGTGCTTGAGCAGCAGCTGGCCTGTCTGGCGCACCCCCTTGCCTTCGAGGCTGCCATGCACGATGCGCGTGCGGGCTTTTCTCGACAAAAGCTCCGGGGGCTGCCAGGCACTCATTGCACGGAAGACCGGCTCCAGTTCCCGGAACGGCGGGATCTGGCCGACCTGTTCCCGGATCCGGGGATTGCGGTACAGCGCCCGGTAGCGGAACTTCAGGAAGGCCGACGGGATCAGGGGCCTGGCCGGTTCCTGGAAGGAGACGCCATCCAGAAACAGGTTCAGGTTCGAAAAAGGCATCCGCGAGGCGGTTTCCAGCGCCACCATGCCGCCCAGTCCCGAGCCGCCGATGAGCTCCACTTTCCCCTTGAATTCCCGGCGGATGAACTGCATCAGGGCATCGGCTTCTTCCTCGATGGACACGAAGGGCCCCCTGGCATCGCCATGGCCGGTGAGGTCTGGCAGGACGACGCAATAGCGCCGTGCAAGCATTTTCGCCGTGGCGGCATACTGGTGATGGTTGAGGCCGGCATCATGGAGCAGGATCGCCACGGGACTGGTTCTGTCGCCAATGATCCTAAATTCCATGTGCGCCACCTCCTGCCTGCGGGTCTGCGGGCTGTCCGGATCCTGCCGGATGGGGCGCGGCTTGTGCCTGTCCGCCGGTGGCTTTGTGCAGATCCTGCGTTACGGGTCTGTCCGGATCCGCTGCCTGTCCAGGTTCTGCAGGTGCATCTGCAGCCGGCTGTGTCCCGGCCGGCCGGGTTTCTTCCGGTTCGGGATCCAGTGTCAGGAGCACACTGGGGTCGTCCATGAAGGTCCGGACCACGGTGCCGCAGTTGAGGCACAAGATGTGATACAGACTCCCGGGTTCCAGTGTCACGATCTCGCTGTAGACCAGCCTTCCGTCCGGCCGCTGTCTGGCCAGCACGAAGTTCTGCCCGTGGCAGTATGGACAGATGTCCTGATGATACATCTTCTTCACTTCCTTTCCCTGTGTTGTGTCTGTCCGGCTTTTCAGCCGGTTTCACCGGTTTGTTTCACTGTTACATTATGCCATGTTTTTTCGCTGCCTGCCCGTCATCTCCTCATCCGGTCCAGGGACTGTTCCTGACCTGGGGATGCTGTCTGCGGTCATAGATAAAGAAAAGACGGGAATCACTCCCCGTCTTCTTTCTTCGGCCTTGGGTCTGGAGCCTGGGTTTTCAGCGTCACAATGTATGTGCCGTCCTTGGGGTACGGGCTGGTGTCCTTCTGGTCCGAGAGGATCTCCAGTTCGCAGGGAAAGCCGGCTGCTTCCAGCTCTTCCAGGAGTTTGTCCTTCCCCAGTTTCTTGGTCAGCGCACGTCCCACGGCGCAGTTTCCATACTGCTCCAGACAGTGCAGGACCCATTCCGGGATCGCGTTCTTTGCCGTCATCCGTTTCTGTGCCTTCCCGTGACTCAGCTCTCCAGGATCTCGATGATCCGGGGATAGTAGTCGTAGCGACCGTCCACGAACTGCAGGGCGCTGTTGGCAATCGCCTTGGCCTTGTTCATGTCAATGTTGCGGTAGACGTCCGCGAACCTGAAGTAGATCTGGTCCTTCAGCTGGTTCTCACGCAGGATGTAGTTGTAGTTGGCATCGCCCAGGCCGTAGTCGCCGTGGCGGATGAACAGGTCGGCCACGTCCATCATGGCACGGTTGTCATAGCCCTGGTGCAGGTCTTCGAACTGGCTCAGCACGGCATAGATGAAGCCTTCATAGTACTTGACGTCCTTGTACTGCCAGGTGGGCAGGACAGCGTAGGCGACATCCATGAACTTGTTCAGCAGTGCCATCAGGTCAGCGGGAATGGTTTCGTTCAGGACCGCGAAGGAATCGATGCCCTTGTTCTGTCCCATGACCAGCAGACGGCGGACGAGGTCAAACAGTGTGTTGTAGACATCCGCGTTGTGCATGCCGTCGTCTGTCAGCTGCAGCTGCAGCGCAGCTTCGATCTCCTGGGCTATGGTGACGAAATCCGCAGCCTTGACGTCCATGCCTTCGGCGGCTTTTTCCAGCACCACGGGCAGCAGCGTCAGGTCGTAGCCGTTGGCTTCGAAGTCCTGGTCCTTTTCGGCTTCCGGGTATTTGGCCAGGATGTCCGCCAGGATCTTCTGTTCGTCGGCCTCCTTCATGAGCAGTGCCCGGTAGTCGTCCAGGTTCATGTCAATGCCCATGGCCTTCGCCATGTCCACCAGGGTATACACATCAAAGGCCTGATAGGATGCCTTCTTCTCCTCGTCGGAAATCTCGGGCTTCTTTTCTTCCTTTGCGGGTTCGGCCTTCGCGGCTGCCTTTTTCTTCGGGGCGGCAGTCTTCGCAGCCGGCTTCTTTGCGGCGGTTTTTTTCGCCGGAGCCGGTTTTGCCTTTTCCTCTTCGATCTCCCTCTGGATCCGGGCGCCGTCCAGCGCTTCCTTCATGAGGGTCTTGCTGGCGGCATTGGCCTGGGCTTCTGTCGCAGCGGCTTTTGCGTTGTCAGCGGCTTTGGCGGGTTTTTCCGTTTCGGCCTGCACACTGATCTCTTCCTGGACCTTTGCACCGTCCACGGCTTCCTTCATGAGGGTGGCGTCTGCGGCCTTCACCTGGGCGGCATCCGCAGCCGGTTTTGCGGCTTCGGGCGCAGCGGCCGACTTCTCGGTTTCAGCCTGCACGTTGATTTCTTCCTGCACCTTTGCGCCATCCAGTGCCTCCACCATCAGACGGGCGTCTGCGGCTTCTTCCTGTGCCTTGTCGGCAGCGGGCTTGGCCAGGTTTTTGGATTCTTCCGGCTTTGCCTTCTCCACGTCAATGTCCTTCTGCACGATGGCGCCGTCCAGCGCTTCCTGCATCAGGATCTTCCGGTCCCTGGCCTGCTGTTCGGGAGAAACCGGCGGCTTTGCGGTCTTCGCGGCAGTCTTTTTCGCGGCTGTCTTCGCAGCGGGTTTCTTCGCGGCGGTCTTTTTCACAGCGGCCTTTGCAGCTGTTGTGCCCTTTGCCGCAGCAGCAGTGTCAGCTGTGAGCGTTCCTGCTGTTTCTGCAGCAGCTGCAGCCTTCGCGGAAGTTTCGGTTCCGTTCTTTCTGCCTTTTGTTCCAGCTGCCTTTGTGCCAGTTTTACGACCAGCCTTTTCAGCACCTGCACCAGGTTTCTTTGCAGCTGCACTTTCGCCAGCTCCAGCAGCTTTTGTTCCAGCTGCGACCGTTTTCGCCTTTGTGGCGGTTGCTGTTTCCTTCTTCGTTTCATCTTTCTTTGCTTCTATGTTTGCGGCTGCCGCAGTCTTTGCGGCGGCTTTCGTTTTCTTGACTGCCATTCAATGACCTCCTGTAATCTATTCAAGTATATAATACATCGTCTCCTTTGCCAAAATGGCTCAGACAACTGAAATGCCCGCTGAAATACACATCCGTTACCGGTGTCACATTTACGACGGCATCCCCTCTCCATATTCCCGGCCTGCAGGGCGTCACGGGACTCTCTTTGAGCCGGTGTCTGATTCCAGGACCTCCGGTTTCCGGCCCTGATTTGCCTGTCATCCGGTCTGTTTTCAGACTTTTTTCAGCTTCGTGCATTAAAATAAGTCCGTATACAGCAACAAAGAAAGGAACTTCGTATGAATCAGTACAATCAGCCTCCCCGGTTCCGGCAGAAATCCTCCGCCGGAAAGTGGATCCTCGGCCTTCTGTGTGCGGCCCTGCTGGGTGGTGCAGCCGGCTACGGCGGCAGCCTTCTGGCCATGAAAACAACCGAACCGTCCAAAAGCCAGTCCGGCGTGAACATCACCCAGGGTTCTTCCCCTGCCACCGGCCGCGTGGAAGCCGTGGATGTCTCGGATGTCGTAAACGCTGTCCGGCCGACGGTGGTGGAAATCACCACGGAATCCGTCACCAGCGGCAATTCCCTGTTCGGGCAGTATGTCTCCCAGGGCGCCGGCTCGGGTGTCATCATGTCCAGCGACGGCTACATCATCACGAACAACCATGTCGTCGAAGGCGCCCGGTCCATTGCGGTGCGCACGGCCGACGGCACGGAATACGATGCAAAGCTGGTGGGGACCGATCCCTCGACGGACCTTGCGGTCATCAAGGTGGATGCACAGGATCTCCAGCCGGCGACCTTCGGCAACTCCAATGACCTGAAAGTCGGGTCGGCGGCGATCGCCATCGGCAACCCGCTGGGATCCCTTGGCGGTACGGTCACCACCGGGATCATTTCCGCTCTGGACCGGGAGATCGTGATCGACAACGAAACCATGGTGCTGCTCCAGACCGATGCGGCGATCAACCCGGGCAACTCCGGCGGCGGCCTGTTCGATGCTTCGGGCAACCTGATCGGTATCGTGAATGCGAAGCAGTCGGCTTCGGGTATCGAGGGACTGGGCTTTGCGATCCCCATCAGCGATGCGGTGGATGTGCTGCAGGAGCTGATCGAAAACGGCGCCGTGACCTCCAGGCCGCTGCTGGGTGTCTCGCTGCAGGAGATGAACGACGGGATTTACATCATGCAGGTGTCCGAAGGCGGATCCGCGGCGGAGGCCGGCCTGCAGACAGGGGACAAGATCCTGTCCTTTGACGGGCACGAAGTGGACAGCGTGGCACACCTCAAGCAGCAGCTGCGAAAGCACAGGATCGGCGATGTGGTGAGCATGGAAGTCGAGCGTGACGGCCGTACGAAAACGGTGGATGTGACGATGAAGGGACAGGACCAGCGGTAAGGCTGCGGACAGTCTGTAAGTGCTTTCAATCAAGGGTAATTCCAGTATTTAGCGCGTCTGCGGACGTGCTTTTCATTTCGATTTTTCATCACTCGTTTTATAATCGAAGATAACAGGAGGAAAACAGTTATATGGAAAAAATTGCCAAGCGTAAAATCATGCTCATCGGCACCGGCATGGTGGGCATGAGTTTCGCCTATACGATGCTCAACGAACGGGGCATTGACGAACTGGTGCTGGTGGATGTAAACACCGACAAGGCACGGGGCGAAGCCATGGACCTGAACGACGGTCTGGTCTATGCGGCGTCCAAGATGAAGATCAAGGCCGGCAGCTATGAGGATGCAGCGGATACGGACATCTGCGTACTGACAGCCGGCGCAGCGCAGAAACCGGGTCAGTCCCGTCTGGAGCTGGTAAAGATCAACGCCAGGATCACGAAAGGCGTCTGCGAGGAGCTGAAGAAGAACAACTTCCGCGGTATCCTGATCGTGGCCAACAACCCGGCGGACATCATGACGTATGTGGCTTACAAGACGCTGGGTCTTCCCTCGAACCAGATCATCGGCTCCGGCACGGTGCTGGATACCGCCCGGCTGCGCCACGCCCTGTCAGAGTTCCTTGGCTTTGCGGATTCCAACATCCATGCCTATATCATGGGCGAGCACGGTGACTCCAGCTTCGTTCCCTGGATCCACAGCTACATCGGCTGCAAGTCCCTGCTGGAGTACCTGGATGAAAACGACATCTCCCTCATGGAGCTGCAGAACATCTATATCGATGTCCGCGACAAAGCCTACAAGATCATCGACCTGAAGCGTGCGACGTACTACGGCATCGGCTATGCCCTGAAGCGCATCGTGGATGCGGTCCTGAACAACGAGCACTGCATCCTGCCGGTATCGAGCTACCAGAACGGCGAATATGACCGGACGGGCCTGTTCATCGGCACGCCGACGGTTATCGGCTCCAGGGGTGTGGAACGCGTCATGTCCCTGCCGCTGAACGAAAACGACCAGGCACGCTTCAACAAGTCCTTCGACACGCTGGAAGCCACCATCCGGGAAAACCTGGGCGACATCATCGATCTGGACTGATTCCCCCGTCCCGCACAAGTCCGCAGTCATGTGACTGCGGGCTTTTTTCGTCCGGCATCCCCCGCCGAAAGACTGCAGCCAGATCCTGGTGATGTGCTGCTGTATCTGTCTGGGAGACGAATTGTCGAGTTAAACTCCAGTTATGTATTTAGTGTTTGTTTACCTGAGAGTTTCTGCCCATGTCGGCGGCGGACAAGCGGCGGACCGTCAATTCCCTGCTGGTGAACAACGCCATGTACATCATCATCGCGCTGGTGGTGATCTTCATCGCGATCCGCATGCCGGCCTACCGTTCGGTGAACTCGATCGTCAACATCGTCAACCTGACCGCGGCGAAGCTGCCCATAGCCCTGGGCATCGCCGGATGCATCGTCCTGACCGGAACCGATATTTCCGCAGGCCGCATGGTCGGACTGGCGGCGGTCATCGTGGCCAGTATGTCCATCACCGCCAACAAGATCTTCCCGGGTCTGGAGCCTCTGCCGATCATCATCCCGCTGCTGGCGGCAATCGCTGCCCGTGCAATGATCGGATTCATCAACGGGTTCTCCGTGGCGAAATTCGACCTGCATCCCTTCATCATGACGCTGGCCACCCAGCTGATCACGTACGGCATCATCCTGATCTACCTGAAGATGGGCACGAACAACGGACAGACCCTGTCGGGCTTCGATCCGCAGTACCGCGACCTGGTGACTGGAACGCTGTTCACAATTGCCGGTGTCCGCGTACCGATGTACGTGCTGTACTCCCTGATCCTGGTGGGGCTGATGTGGGTAGTCTGGAACAAGACCACCTTCGGCAAGAACATGTTCGCAGTGGGTTCCAACAAGGAAGCCGCCGAGGTCTCCGGTATCAATGTGCACCGCACGATCATCCTGGTGTTCGTTCTTGCGGCTGTGATGTATGCCCTGACGGGATTCATCGACGGTGCGCGTGTGGCATCTGTCAACGCCAATACCGGCCTGAACTACGAGTGTGATGCGATTGCGGCGTGCGTCATCGGCGGTGTATCCTTTGTCGGTGGTATCGGCCGGATTTCCGTGAAGACACTCGACAAACTGATTATGGGCGGGATCCTGGTGATTGCGCTTCTGATCATTGTCGGGGTATCCCGGGGCGACGGCTACCGCGTGACGTACGACTCCAGGGGCGGGAGCGATGTTGCCTGCCAGACGTATCTCTATGACGAGCCACTGGAGACGGAGGTGCCGCAGCGCGAAGGGTATCGCTTCGAGGGCTGGTACTTCGATGAAGGCTACGGCCGGCAGGCGTTCGACGGCATGAATGTGCAGTCGGATCTCACGCTGTATGCGAAGTGGGTACCCGCTGCGGATGATGACGCTGGTGCCAATGATGGCACAGGGGCCTGCGACCAGGAGTAACGCAGGGCCTGAACTGTAGAAGACGCGGGTACGTCATGAGAAACTGAAAAACCGGATCGCCGCATCCTGTCCTGTTTCTGCACAGGATATCGGATGCCTGATCCGGTTTTTTCTTCTGTCAGTCTTTCTGCACTCACTGCATGCGGCCTGCGTTTCATCGCTTTGGGACTTTGTCTCGGATGAATCAGAGTTCCTCGTCTGTTTTCTGCGGTTTGGGCGGCTGCACTTCGCCGATAGTCTTCAGTTCGTTTTCCAGGTCTTCCAGCAGCACGACGCGCTCAAACAGCGTCACGCACGGCCGGTTGTTTTTCGTGTGGATCCAGTCCCCGTGGTAGTGTCCCGTGAACCACGTGCGGTAGTCCAGACGGTCCACGATATCATCCAGGTATTTCTGGATGTCCTGTCTGGATGCATCGTAATGGTCCATGGACTTTTCGTATTTGCCTGCCATGGGATGGGATTCATAGACATCATGGGTCAGGACATAGTCGACCTTCCAGTTGCATGCGTTGAGGTTTCTGTACCCGTTTTCGCATTCTTCCTTTGTCGGCAGTTCGTCCTGCCACCAGTTCAGGTGCTCCGTCCGGTACTGGACATCATGGCTGAAGGCACCGCCGAAGGTGAAAAACGACCGTCCGCCGATGTCATAGACTTCCCCCCGCAGCAGGTGAAAGATGTTGCTGCGGATCTGTCTCGCCTTCCCGCCCTTGTAGTCCACAATGGGGTACGTGTTGAGCACATCGAAGTTTTCGTGGTTTCCGTCAATGAACAGCGTGTTCCAGGGCAGTGATTCCAGCCAGTTCAGCCAGAACCGGTCACCCGATCCTCCATCCCAGATGCAGCCGAAATCCCCGCATATGATGACATAGTCATCCGGTGTCAGGTGGTTTCCCGCTTCAAATTCCCTGGGATTGATTTTGTGAATGTCCTGTTCGCGGTGAATGTCACCTGTTATATAAATCATTTCAGCCCCTCCGAATTTTTATTGTAACAGACTTGAAACGCGACAAAACAAAAACCGGGGGTGAAACCGGTTTCAGGTTTTGATGATGGACAGACTGTCAGATGGTGTCCGGATTCAGGCCGCTTCCTTGTCCTTTGCGTGCTCGAAGGCCAGGCAGGCTGCGCCCAGCAGGCCGCTGTCTTCGTTCAGTGTCGAGGGGCGGACTTTCACGTAGGGCTTGAGCTCCGTCAGGACTTTTTCCTTCACGCGGTCTTCCACTTCCTGGACAAATCCGGGGATCTTCAGGGCCACGCTGCCGCCCAGGATCACGATTTCCGGGTCGGTGATGGCAATCAGGATCGCAATGAAGTTTGCCAGGTATTCCTTGGCATCGTCCATGATTTCCATGGCCGCTTCGTGGCCCTGTTTGGCCATGTCATTGACTTCCCCTGCATGCTGGACTTCCAGGCCGGCTTTCTTTGCCCGCTCCGTGATGGCAGTGCCAGAGCAGATGGCTTCCACGCCGCCTGGGTAGATCTTGCCGTGCTGCGGACCGTTTCTCCACAGAGGAGCATAGGCAACCTCATGGCCGTAGCCGTGGGCACCCTGATAGATCTTGTGGTTGATGACCTGTCCGGATCCCAGGCCGGTGGAGATCGTCAGGAACTGCACATAGTTGTAGTCGCGTCCCTCGCCGACCACGGCTTCCGCCAGGGCAGCCAGGTTCGCATCGTTTTCCAGGTATGTGGGAATGCCCGTCACTTTTTCGATTTCACCGGCAATCGGGAAATCCTGCCAGGAATCGTGTAGATTCGGGGTGTTGAGCACCTTGCCGTTGATCAGGTCCAGGGGACCCGGGCAGGATACGCCCATGCCCACCAGTTCCTTGTCGCCGGCCATGTCCTTGAGCGCCTCCGAGAGACGGACAATGGTCGGGATTGGATCATGGGCATCTGTGCGGAACTGTGTCCGTTCCACGATGTTCATGTTTTCGTCCACCAGCGCAATGCGGCTGTTAGTGCCTCCAATGTCCACGCCAACTGCGTATTTCATGCGTATGTATCCTCGCTTCCTATTGCTGGGTTCATTATACCAAATCAGTGGTTTTCTATCGCACCGCGGTAAAGAAGATGCGGTGAATTTTCACCAGAATGTGACCGTTCTCATCCATCTGATACGCTTCACCGACCCGCTCCTTCAGTTCCTGAGCCAGTGCCTGCACCTTCTCTTCCTCCAGGTCTGCCTGCACAGGCTCCAGTCTTGTGCTCACAAGCCAGTCCATGAGAAGGTTCGGGTCGAATTCACTGTAGTAGTAATCCGTTTCCCAGTAGTCAAAGGACGAGGAACAGCCTTTCAGAATGCGATGGTAGTCGGCAGCGTTCAGGGCATTCCAGCGGCTGTGATCCGGGAAATACCTGGCGATGAGTTCCTCCATGATGTCAAACAGCGGTTCCCCTCTGGTATCGGGAAAGCCGACAGCCAGCACACCGTCATCCCTCAGATGGTGCATGAGTCCGGGAATGGCCTTTTCATGATCCGGTATCCACTGGAGGGCGGCATTGGAGAACACCAGGTCATACTGGCCCTGGAGCTCCATCATGTCCAGTGTCAGAAACTGACACTCCGGATGCCGCTGCCTGGCCAGGCGGGTCATTTCCGGATTCCGGTCGATGCCCGTGACTCTGGCTTCATGAAAGATATCGTTGAGGGCCCGGGTGCTCTGCCCGTATCCGCAGCCAAGGTCCACAGCCGTGCGGACCAGGATATCCACCCGCTTGGCCAGGTCCTCTGCAGGCTGACTCGACTCCTGTGCAAACTGACGGTATTTATATACATTCCAGTTCATCTCATCCATCCCTTCCTTCCCTGCCTGATGCTCTCTGTGTGCTGCATCCGGCCGGTTACAGTCCTATCATCCCCCTGTACTTTACCGCCGTCAAAGGTTACCGGAGTTAACCGGCACATACTTTGAGCATCCTTTGGGCCATCAGATTGTCATCCGATGGCCCAAAGGATGACCGGACTTGACAGGGGCAGGAGCAGGAGAGAAATCAGCGTGGCAATCATCGGCATATTCACAGAATCCAGACCGAAAAAGGCGACGGCGTCTGCCAGCGCAAACATTCCATCGCCTCATCCACACAGCACACTATCTGATGCGGGCTTCGGTCGAGACAGCGGGTCATACCTGTATAAACACTTTCACCAGAACTGCTCAGTCCTGAATTGATAAGGGCGACGGATTTGGCGCACAGATACTCTGTCCGCCAAACCGGTCACCTATATCAGCAGGAACAGCCGGAATTTCTCCATGAGGTGCCAGCCCCAGGCCAGGTAATACGGCAGCAGATACTTCTCCCTCAGGATCCCGAATTCCTTCGGAAGATGGCCGTTGAATCCCTGGATCGCGGAATGGAAGAACACCAGCATATCCTGCAGTCCCTTCATCTCCATGGCATGATAGAGCATTGGTGTCCGGGTCTTGTTGGGATCGGAATCAAACGCCGAGAATTTCTCCAGGAGCTCCCGGATGAAATCATTGAAATGCATCTGCCGGTAGGGGCTGATTCCTGCAATCAGGCCCATGCATTCGAGGATACGGCCGAAGATGAATTCATGCGAGTACTTGTTTTCCAGTTTCCGCGGAACATACCCCAGGATGAACTGATAGATTTCTTCCATGACCGGATCCATTTTTTCCAGCATCCAGGACTCGCCTTCTGCCGCCACAAGTTCCATCGCCGAGGTCTCGAGCCGCTGCATGTGGTTCCAGTCCCCGGGATAGAACGTATACAGATACCCCGGAGCGAGGACCAGATATTTCAGGGCATCCAGCTGCCCCAGTGCCACCTGGTTTCTCAGCGTAACTCCATCGAAATCGAGATAGTACGCCAGTTTCCAGATCGGCCGGATCAGCAGGTCACCGGAATTCAGCACGGGATCAGGCACATCCATATCCTGGACATCCACGACCACGAGCGAGTCTGCTCCGAGTTTCTGCGCCGCCTGCACGGGATTGGTTTCCGCAAATCCTCCGTCAATGTAATAGTCCCCATTCAGCGTGACGAAATTGAACGCCGGAAAATACGCTGCGCTGGCCAGCAGGACATCGATGGCGTTGTCGGCTGTCATGTCCTCTTTCGTGAACATCTGCGGCTGCTGTTTCGTGACGTTGTATGTCATGCACCCGAAGTCTTTGGGTGATGAAGCAAACGTTTTGTAGTCAAAGAGCGACTCGAGCTTCTGGCGCAGGGGCTCGATCTGCGGTCCGTTTTTCGAGAACGCCGCAAAGAAGGATCCTGCATCCTGGAACGGTCCCTGTGCACTGGTGTACTGCGCCGGGAACACAAACAGGTTTCTGGCCACGGAATCCTGGGTGAAGCTGCCGATCCAGTCTGTGAGATGATCCACGCTTCCCTGTGTATAGAGTGCCCCGCAGATCGCTCCAATGGATGTGCCCGTCACCACGTCAAATGTCCGTCCCTGGTCTGTGAGCGTCTGCAGGACCCCGATCTCATAGCTGCCTCTGGAACCGCCGCCTCCAAGCACAATGCCTGTCTTTTCCGCCTTCTGTACTTTCTCTGTTGATTCTGTCATGTCAATGCCCCCTTGTTTCCCCAAGGATACAATGACTCCCACCGGATTGCCTGCAGCCTGCCTGTGGAGTTTTTCGTGCTATGCTGACGACACAATCACACGGTGACTGTATGACTGGAGGAATGACTATGAGACTCTTCATCGCCATACATCCGGACCCTGACTGGATCCGGCATCTGACGGGCTGCCAGCACCAGCTTGTGCAGGCCGGCCTGCAGGGACGGCTTGTTCCCGAGGAAAACCTGCATATGACACTCGCATTCGCTGGCAACTGCACACAGGATCAGAAAGACACCATCCTGCACCTCCTGCAGACTCTTTCCTTTCCTGCCACCGATGCACGCTGCCTCGGTTATCACCGGTTTGGCAATACCCGGGTCCTTGCCTTTCAGGCCGATCCGGCCATGACATCCTTTGTACAGGAACTCCGCGAGCGTCTTCGGGACGCCGGGATTCCTCTGGATGACAAGCCCTGGAAGCCGCACATCACCCTTGCCCGCGGCTGTGCCCCTTTGCAGCATCCCTTTCCGGCTCCCGAGTGTCCATCTCTGATACCCCTGTCTTCCCCTGTGCTGTACGAATCCATACAGACACGGCAGGGTGTGACATACCGCCCCCTCGGCAGGGACTGAGGCCAGGCCGCATCTCTGTCTGCACGTACGAACCGGGCAGAATTTCGTTCCCTGTCCGCCTGTATCGGCATACCACCAAAAAGGCACCTGCCCATATCCCTTGCGGGTGGCAGGTGCCTTTGTGTCTTTCTGATTCAGCTGCCGGCAGAAGGACAGAACGTTCCCTCAGCCAGGTCACCGGATTCGATACTCGCCGGCACAACCCGGAAAACGCCGCCCCAGGGGCCTGTTGCCAAAGTGGCGGAGAGTATCCTATTCTACGCCAATGATGAAGGAGTAGACCGGCTGTTTGCCGTTGACGATTTCGACCTCCGCATCGCTCTTGTCCGCGATGTAGGCCTCCAGCTGCTCTGCCTGTTCCTTCATGGCATCCTCACCGTAGATCAGCGTCACGACTTCACTGTCTTCATCCAGCATGGAATCCAGCAGGTTTCTGGCTGCATTCATCATGTCGGGGACACAGGTGACGATCTTCTTGCCGGCAATGCCCATAAATTCACCCGCACGGACATCCAGTCCGTCAATGGTGGTGTCGCGCACAGCGTATGTCACTTCACCGCTCTTCGTGTTTTCGATGGCTTCGTTCATTTCGCTCAGGTTGGTTTCCAGGTCTGCATCCGGGTTGAACATGATGCAGGCGGACAGTCCCTGGGGAATGGTCTTGGTCGGCAGGACCTGAATGTCCTGGTCCTCCAGCACATCCGCCGCCTGCTGAGCTGCAAGAATGATGTTGGAGTTGTTGGGCAGGATCAGGATGTGGTCGCAGTTGAGTTTGCGGATGGCCGATACGAAATCCTCCGTGGAGGGGTTCATTGTCTGTCCGCCACCGATCACGGCATCTGCCCGAAGGTCCAGGAACATGTCCCGGATGCCGTCTCCGGCTGCCACGGTGATCAGTCCGTATTTCTTGTGCTCCGCCTTGCGCGTGATGGTTTCATCCTTTTCCAGGATCTCCTCATGCTGCTCGGTCATGTTTTCAATCTTCAGCTTCAAAAAGCTGCCCTGGCGCTTTGCCATGCGGATTGCCGTGGCAGGCTCCAGTGTGTGGACGTGTACCTTCACCAGGTCTTCATCCTGCACGCAGACAATGGAATTGCCAATGGTGGCCAGTTCATCCCGGAATGAAATCTCCGAGAAATGGCGCATGCCCTGGTCCGAGAGATGCAGGATGAATTCCGTGCAGAACCCGAATTCCTCTTCTCCGCCTTCCACTTTGGTCTGTGCGCTCTCGCCGGCAGACTCCACGGTTTCCTTTTCCACCGGCTGACCCTGCATGGCTTTCAGGAAGCCTTCCAGGATCACCAGCAGGCCATAGCCGCCTGAGTCCACCACACCGACTTCCGCCAGGACCGGCAGCAGCTGCGGAGTGGTGTCCAGGGATTCCTTCGCTTCCTGGACCATCCGGGCCATGACTTTCTCGCAGTCAGTGATGTCTTCCGTCATGGTATAGGCATAGGTGTAGTCCGCAGCCTCCCGGATGACGGTAAGGATCGTGCCTTCCACCGGCCGCATCACGGCCTTGTAGGCCACACGGCTGCCGTTGACCAGCGCATGTGCCAGCTGCACAGCATCCACTTCATTCAGGCCTTTGACTGCCTGGTAGAAACCGCGGAAAATCTGGCTGGTAATGACACCGGAGTTGCCCCTGGCGCCCATAAGAAGGCCCCGGGACAGGACCTTGGCGATTTCACCCACATTGTCCGAAGGACACGCCAGTGCTTCCTTCACGCCGTTGGAAACTGTCAGGTACATGTTCGTGCCCGTATCCCCGTCAGGGACCGGGAACACGTTCAGTGCATCCACTTTCTGCTGCTGATTGCCCAGGTTGTTCATCCCGGACCGCAGCATTTCCTTGAAAAGCTGTCCGTTGATTCTATCCATTCAACTTACCTCGAAACCCGTACGCCCTGTACCCAGACGTTCACTTCCTGTACTTTGACTTCCAGTGTCTTTTCCAGCACATATTTGACACGCTGCTGGGCTTCATGGATGACTTCTCCCAGCTTGATGCCCTGCATCGCAATGATATACAGATCCAGGATCAGACCGCCGTCGTTCTGGCGGACGATCACACCCTTTGCATAGTTTTCCCGTTTAAGCAGTTCGGCAAGGCCGTCCTTGAATGTCTTCTGACTGGCCATTCCGACGATCCCGTAGGATTCCGTGATGGTGCCGCCAGCCAGCGCTGCGATGGCATCCAGCGAAATCTGGATCGTGCCGAATTCTGTCGATTTGTTGATAGGCATAATACCCTCCTGTTCAATTCCCGGCCTTGCAGCCTGTCATCTACTGAATTATAGGTCTTTGAAAAATCTTATTCAACGACCGTGAAATCCTGCGCGGCTTCATCCCATTTCAGGAAAAGCCCCTGGTGCGGATCATAGTACAGATCCGAAGACGGTGAATACTGGTAGTCAAAGATGTCCGTGGCCTGCCAGTCGTCATAGGCCTCGTAGCCGGGCACCTGGGTTTCCGGCTGCTGCGCATCCTGTCCGCCGGCAGGCTCTTCCTGCTGTCCATCATCGGCAGAGGCATCCGTTTTCTCACTGTCGGTCTCTTTGTCTTTGTCCTGGTCCTTTGCACTGTCTTTTCCGGTGGCTGCCTGCTGTTCCTTTTCCGCTGCCTTGCGCTCCAGTTCCTCCTGAAGCTGTGCCCGATACGCCTCCCGCTCTTCCTGGGACATGTTGAGGTAGTCGCAGGCCACTTTGTTGATGGCGGAATTTTCACGGTCCAGCAGCAGGCATACACTCTGGCCCCTGAGCTGCTGCAGCATGTCCTCGTAATGCGTCATCATGGCCAGATCATCCATGCTGGAGAAGACCACATTGCCATCCTGCATGGTGATGCGCAGCATATTGTCATCATAACTCGCCTTGTAGGGGACGATTTCCGCGATCTGCGCCGTGACATCCCGGGTCAGCCAGTCGCTGTTGTCCCGAAATTCTCTGGCGATCTGCTCCAGCTGTTCGTCGGTGAAGTCCGACAGCAGCGGAAAATGCAGGATGCTTCGCAGATAGGAAGGGTCGATGGGCACCGATTCGCCGTCGTTTGTCAGCATGTAATCCTGTCCGTCCCGGACGTAGTAGCCGATCACGTTCTTTTCGTGGATCTCGAAACTCATCCGGTTGCCGCTTCTGGTCACATTCGCTGTCTCGATCAGGGGATTGGACCGGATCTTTCCTTCGATCCAGAACCCCGGTGTCAGCCAGATCCGCGTGGAGGTGCTGACACCGGCCATCTGATAGATCTGGGTGTCGGTGAAGAGATAGTTCCCTTCGCAGGCCAGCACCTGCACACGGGAATCCGGGGACAGATAATAGACCCCCAGGGCCGCCAGCAGCATGATCAGTCCGCTGAGCAGGTACAGCCGGCGCACAGGCCAGGTCTTGAGAAGCCGCTTCAGGCGGTCCATTCCGGGATCTCCACTTCCGGGATCATGTCCACGTCAAACACACGCCTGGCTTTTGTTTTCACCAGGTCAATGAGGGCCATGACATCCCGGCAGGTGGCACCTCCGGCGTTGACAATGAAATTGCTGTGTTTGTCGGAAATCCTGGCCCCGCCAATCTGGCGCCCGCGCAGTCCCAGACGGTCAATGATTTCCCAGGCAGGCATATCCCCCGGGTTGCGGAATGTGCTGCCGGCACAGGGCTTGTCCAGCGGCTGGGTATCCATGCGGCGCTGCTGGCGGCTTGCCATCAGCTGACGGATGCGGTTCTGGTCGCTTTTTTCCAGCTGAAACTTGGCGGCCAGGATGGTCCAGTCCCGGTGTTCCTGGAAGGCGGAATGCCGGTAGCTGTAATCCAGGTCCTCCCGGCTGACCCACTCCACTTTCCGGTCCCGCAGGATCAGGACCTCCAGGAGAATGGAGGACAGGTCGCTGCGATAGGCACCGGCATTCATGTACAGTCCCCCGCCCAGACTCCCCGGAATGCCGCTGGCAAACTCCAGGCCACTCATGGAATGCTTCATGGCTTCCACCGCCAGGGCCGGGAGTGCACAGCCGGCCTGGGCATACAGGATGCCGTCCGGTTCAAAATAACAGTCGTTGAATGTGTAGTCCAGGTTGATCACCGCCCCGGGCCACGCACCATCCGGCACCAGCAGGTTGCTGCCGCGCCCCAGCACGATCCAGGGAATGTTTTCGGCATCCAGCAGCTGCATGATCCGCATGAGCGCTGTCACGCTCCGGGGCTGGATGAACCAGCGGGCGGTTCCGCCGATCTTGTAGGTGGTGTGTGCAGACATTGGCTCGTGTTCCTGCACATCCCCATAGAGCTTCAGCAGGTCTGTCAGGTTCATCGGCTGCCTCCGCACAGGATGCGCATATCCTGCAGCATATCGGCGGCTGCCTGGGGCTTTCCCAGCTGGGCAGCGTTCTTTGCGGCGCTTTCCAGGATCATGGGGGAACCGAAGAACCCGCGGATCGTGTCCCGCAGCACTTCGGGGTTTTCCAGCAGGGTCTTTTCCTCCACCAGCTGTGCCGCCCCGGCGTCCTTCAGTACAGAGGCATTATAAAACTGATGATTGCCTGCCACATAGGGGCTTGGGACAAGAATGGCCGGAATGCCTCTTGCGGTGAGTTCGGCAATGGTTGTGGCTCCCGCCCGGCAGATCATGCCGGAGATGAAGGGATAGATGGCCAGTGTGTCCACATAGGGCACGACCTTCACATCCGGACGGCCTTCAAATGCCCTGCCGGCGTCTTCATTTCCCCTGCCGGTGACGAACAGAAACTGCAGGCCTTCCACCGGACGGTCCAGCACCTGCTGCATGATGTCGTTCATGGTCGTGGACCCCAGGGAGCCCATCATCACGAGGATGATTTTTTTCGACGGATCCAGGCCCAGACTCTCCAGGACCTGCCGGTCGCCTGCGGCACTGGCAGCCACGGATCCCCGCGGATTGCCGAGAAGCTTCACTTTTCCGGCCGGAAACTGTTCTCCCGCTTTTTCATAACACGTGACGATTTCATCCGCACAGCCGGCGGTGACTTTGTTCGCCTTGCCGGCGATGGAGTTCTGTTCGTGCATCATGACAGGAATGTGCCTGGCATGGGCTGCCCTGAGGACAGGCGCAGAGACATAGCCGCCAAAGCCCACAACGATGTCAGGCCGGAATTCATCCAGGATGGCACCGGCTTTGGGAATGGCGCGCATGAGGGAAATCGCGGCTTTCACTTTGTCCAGGAGGCTGCCCTCCAGGCCGTGGGTGTCCAGGGCCGCAAAGTCGAATCCGGCCTCCGGCACGATCCGGGCTTCCATGCGGTCGGCGTTGCCGATGAACAGAATCCGGGTATCGGGATCCTGTTCCATGGCGCTTTGTGCCAAGGCCAGGGCGGGATATATGTGACCGCCGGTTCCGCCGGCGGCAATGCAGATTCGTTTCATGAAACTGTGGTCCCCTTTATTTGTGTCGTATCTGATGGTTGATGGTGTCCGGCTGATTGCCGGACAGCCGGAAAACTGTCAGTCTGCCAGTTCCACCGGCTCGCTCCAGGGTTCCAGGACCGCGGTCAGCGCCAGCCGGTTTTCGCTGTCAAACCCGTAATCCAGGTCACAGGTGGAGAGCGTGATCATGGGCCGTCCGGCCGGATCGACATCCCGGCTGTATGTGGCCTCGGTGAGCATCCGCACTTCGATCTCCGGACGGTAGTCCCCGAAATCGGACTGGTAAAACGATGTGCCTTCGGTGGTTTTCGCAAAGGTCCGGATATCCGCCCGGTAGTTTCCCTGTGGTGTCAGCAGGAAAAAGTATGGATTGGCGTCGAAGAAATCCTTGTTTTCATATTTCTCGAGATCGGTGAACATGCCGCCGACATCCACGGAGTGTCCATAGACAATGGAGTTGTTGCCGCTGAAATCGGACGGTGTACCGGAGTCCAGGAAAATCGCCCCTCTGTAGTTCTCTGCGCCGGCATAGGTATGGTTCAGGTAATAGCTGTTGTCACTTCCCTGTACCACGGGATAGGAAAACCCGAGCTGTGGGACATAGAGCCAGGCGATGATGTCCGGGTTTTCGGCTTTCAGTGCAGCCCAGTCCGGTTCCAGGTATTTCTGGCCCCCGGTTTCTTCCTGCTTCACGGCGTGTTCCTGCAGGGACTCGGTTTCCTGTTCCACCTGCCGCGATCCGCTGTATATATCGTAGAGCCGGTATGCACAATAGGCGAAGACGCACAGGCATGCCAGCATGAGTATTCTGTAGATCCATTTCTTCATGTCTTTCATGATAAGCAATCCGGGGCGAAAAAAAAAGGCCGCCGAATTGCGGGGACAGGAGGTCCGGCCAGTCTGCCGGCCTCGCAAGGTGACAGAAAAGTGAATTCACATTTTTGTCACATCGTTGCATAATGGACAGGTCCGGAGAATGAAAGCGCTTCCGGATATGAAAACAGAACGACAGAAGGGAGCAATTGGAAATGAAGCAGAAAAGCAGAAAGGACAGACAGTCCGGGTCTGCGCAGCTGACAGCGCGCAGACTGTTTGAAGGCGGTCTGGTCCTGCTGACAGTCCTTGGCATCGTCATAGGCGGCAATGCGTTCAGGGAACACCGGAGAGTGGTCGGGGCCAGAGAGCAGGCAGTGGCAGCCGCCACAGACCTGATCGCAACCACATATGTCTCCAGGGCCGGGGTTGAAGACACGCTGGCAGAACAGGCGCTGGCCCTGGAATGGCCGGAAGACACTGTGGACTGGGCCATGGAACAGCTGGCAGAAACAGACTGGACCGCAGAAGCCCTGGAAGCAGCTCTGGCACAGGGCTCAGAGGAAGACATATCAGAGAAGGCGCTGGAAAACCGCCTGATGCAGCTGCAATTCACGACTGCAGAGACAGACGCCGCATTGTCAGGTGTGTCCGGCCGGTTTGACTATGATGCCCGGGCGGTCAGTTCCCTGAAGCACTGTGCAGAGGACCTGGATGGCAGTCTGTCTCGCCGTGATGGCCGCAGCCATCTGGAACACGCCTTGTTTACAGAATCTCAGGTGCAGATGGCGCTGGACTCTGATGCGGTCAACTGGCAGACTGCAGCAGAAAAACGGGCCGGGGAACTGTTGCAGGATCCCCTGTCCCGAAAGGGACTGGAGGCCGGTCTTTCACAGGCGGAATTCACCACACAGGAAATCCGACAGGCTGTGGATGCGGTGGATCCGGATTTCGCACTGAACTGCACCCGGTATCTGCGAACAGCCGATCCGGACAATTGCCGGTCTCTTGTATGGCTCAGGGAGGCTGCGCAAAACCGGCAGTTTGAAGAACCGCAGATTGCGAAAGCACTGGAGTCCAGGGACTTCCGCTACAATGCGGTGCGTCTGGCCGGGCAGCTGACTGCCAGCTGCAGCGAGGCCATGAGCAAAGAGGATCTGTCCAGGGAACTGAAAGCTGCAGAGTTCACGGACGAGGAACAGGCATTTGTCCTGAAGTACTACGATGAATCCGCCGGTGAAATGCCCGGAGAATCCGCCATCAGAGACAAAATCCGGCAGGAGGAAGAGGCGAAGAAAAAAGCCGAAGAGCAACGGAAAAAGGCTGAAGAAGAGGAGAAAAAGAAAGCGGAAGAAGAACAGCGAAGGACACAGGAAGCCGCACAGAAGGCAGCCGAAGAAGCGGCAGCTGCTGCCCAGGCACCGTCCACGCCGCAGACAGACGCCGCAACTGTCTGGATCCCGCGTACAGGCAGCAAGTACCATTCAAACCCGAACTGCTCCAACATGAAAAGTCCCTCGGCAGTGACCATCGACCAGGCCATGGCCTGGGGATATGACCGCTGCAAAAAGTGCTGGTGAGTCTATCAGGAAGTGAAGTTTTTGTGACAGTCCAGGCAGAATGACTCCGGATCCCGGTCTTCTGCCTTTTTTGGGCACTCCAAAATTGGATAGGGAGGAAGACTAACCCCATCCAAAGATACCTTAGG
>ERZ778515.1145-NODE-1145-length-20132-cov-5.286796_pt1 | contig 20132 bp, 17 predicted proteins | sample MGYA00510343_ERZ778515 | MGnify/ENA primary metagenome ERZ778515 (study PRJEB29527, sample SAMN07138965) | mouse gut metagenome | material: feces | host: mouse | place: China:Nanjing | collected 2016-01-25 ...
TGTTTGTCAAGGACTTGCATTTATAACAAGTAATTAAGCTGCGAATTTAAGGTGATTTAAAATGATGTCTGTTACGGTTTCGGACAGTATGATTCTGCATAATGATAGCGTATGTTGATTACAACACAAGTCAATAATTCTGCTGCGGGGATAGCAAGCCATAAACCGGGAACGCCGATAAAATGGGGCAGAATGACGAAAGTCGGTACAAGAAACAATATGCCACCAACAGGGCATAGACAGTGGAAGTCATTGCTTTTTCAATATTCCGGTTGTCGTGTAATAGTTCCTATTAAGGATTATACTGTTTGATGTTGTGTAATGGCTCTTTCTAATGATTCAGGGGCTGTGGCTTGCCATTCCGGTGGTGCAGGTAATAGGGATGCCTGCGTCAAATATGTTAGGGATGTCTCAATCGCTGTACCATAACCTATTTTCATTGATGTTCAAAATCTTGGATATTTTATCCCGCGTTTAGGTGGATGAAGGTCCTTCTTTCTTAGCTTATGAGCCTGCGATATGTTAAATACTTTTTCATTTGGTAATAATTTTATAACTTTGCAGCGGTTATAATGAATTACTATGAGCGGACATTGATTCTGACCCTGTTGGTAATAGCTTGTTTACTAGGGTTACATTTCCTTCCGTCTATGGCGGTGGGTGAGGTGGAATTGCGTCGGGTGAATCTGCTTTCCGACCTGTTCCCAGAAAGAACTGCCGTAGAAAGTGAAGAGACAGTTTTGCCGGAAAGTGATCCGGTGACGGTTCAAACGGAGGAACGTGCCGCTTTTGTAACGGAATGTCCCGAGGGTGTCACTTGTATCGAAGATTATGCCGACTCTCTTGCTGAGGGTATGGAACCTTTTTATCGTAAACTGGCGGAGGCAGGCTCTGTGGGAACTCCTGTACGGATAGCCTATTTCGGGGATTCTTTTATCGAAGGCGATATTTTTACAGCCGATTTGCGTGATTTGTTGCAAAGCCGTTTCGGAGGCTGTGGAGTAGGTTTCGTGGATATAGCCTCCGTTACGTCAGGTTTTCGTCAGTCTGTGCGGGCCACGTCCCGGAATTTCCATATACATAGTATAACGGACAGTATCTTTAACCGGACTTATATGGGAGTTAACGAACGCTATTTTACAACAGGAGCGGGAAGTGCTTCCGTTACGCTAAGCGGGACAAGGTATGGCAACTGCACGGGACGGGCTTCGCGTTCTTCTGTGTATTTCCTTACTACCGGGCCGTTACAGGTTAGTGCTCGTGTGAATGATGATGATAGGCGTGTTTATTCGTTTTCGGGAAAGACGGTATTGCAGCATGCCACAGTGGAAGGAGATATCCGTAAGGTGGCATGGACGGTTGAGCGGGATTCGCTGATGTCACCGGCTTACTTTTATGGGACTACGATGGATTGTGATACCGGTATAATATTGGATAATTTCAGTTTGCGAGGCAGTAGCGGCCAGACGCTAGCCTCTATACCCCGTGGACATTTGGAAGAGTTCGCCCGTCTGCGCCCGTATGATCTGATCGTGTTGCATTTCGGATTGAATGTGGCCCATGCCAAGAGTGCCGCTTTGCGTTACAAAGGTTATGTCATGCAGATGCAAAAGGTGATTCGCCTTTTCCGTGAGGTATATCCTCAAGCTTCTTTGTTGATTGTCAGTGTGAGCGATCGTGACGCACGGAACGAAAAAGGCGAGATTACGACTATGAATGGCATACGCAGTCTGGTGACTGCCCAGCAGAATCTGGCCCGGGAAAGCGGGACGGCATTCTGGAACCTGTTTCAGGCAATGGGCGGAGAAGGGAGTATGAAAGAACTGGCAGAAAAACAGCCCCCGATGGCGAATAAGGATTATACCCATCTGAATTTCCGGGGAGGTCGGTTCCTGGCTCAAAAGTTTTATGACGCGCTGATGGCCGGTGTGGCTAATTATGAAAGGAAAATGAATTATGAAAAGAATTGAACGTATTTTGTTACTTTTGTTCGGGCTGATAGTCGCAGGTGGTTCCGTAATTCGTGGGGCTATGTTGAAAAGCGCTTTACCCGAATCCTTTTTAAAAACGCAGAGTAATCGGTTGATTCGTGAAGATGCGCTGTTTCCCTTTTTTGAAAAGATAAAGGCGAATCAAGGGCCGGTGCGGGTGGTTCATTTGGGAGACTCACATGTGCGGGGACATGTATTTCCGGTAGCGGTGCGTCGGGAATTGGAAGCCGTATGGGGTAGCGATGCGGTGGAAGAAACGAAAATTACCTATAAAACTTCTGCTTTGGCTAAGGAGACGGGGGCTCCCGGATTAGTCTATCACGCTATCGGGATTAACGGAGCGAAGTATGAAGATTTTGATACTGAAAAAGGGTTGAAGCAGGTGTCGGACCTAAAACCCGATATGATTATCCTTTCTTTTGGCACTAACGAAGCGCATGGGCGCAATTATACCGAGAGTTGGCATGAAACGGAAATGGACGCTTTGGTGCAGAGTTTGAGACGACGTTGCCCGGAAGCCGTCATTTTGCTTACTACTCCTCCGGGATCATATTGGTCGCATCGGGTAAAGACGGTTAGTGCGGGGCGTTCGCGCTACGTTACTCGTCGGGTCCCCAATGAACATACCAAGCGCGTGGTTGCTACGCAGTTGAGCTATGCCGATCGCTGGCAACTGCCTGTATGGGACTTGTATGGAATTGTAGGAGGAAGTCTTTTTGCGTGCAGAAACTGGAATAATGCCGGATTGCAGCGCCCGGATAAGATTCATTACACCCCCGAGGGTTATAAACTGCAAGGTCGCTTGCTGGCAGAAGCCATTTTAAATGCTTATCAGCGTTATGAACGAAGTCTTTGACGAAACGGTCCGGCAGGGCCTGTTGCAAAACTTGTGTTATGATCCTCATGCTCCGCTGATCTTCAGCAGCGCGGTGTTTTTGTTTCTTTTTGCAGGATTCAGTTTGGTTTATGTCGGATTGCAGCGTACACCGACGCTGCGATTGCTTTTTGTCACTTTGTTCTCTTATTATTTTTATTATAAAAGTAGCGGCTTTTATTTTTTTCTATTGGCCTTGGTGACGATGAGCGATTATGGGTTGGCACTTTGCATCCATCGTTTTGCCACTCGTAAGATAGCGGCTCGGATATGTATGCTCGCCAGTGTATGTGTCGATTTGGGACTGCTTGCGTATTTCAAGTATACCAATTTCTTCGGCCATTTGTGGGCTTCGCTTTCGGGCGGCCATTTTGATGCGTTGGATATATTTCTGCCTGTGGGAATTTCTTTCTTTACGTTTCAAAGTCTGTCCTATACGATTGATGTGTACCGGGGACAGCTGGTTCCGCTCCGCAATCCGTTGGACTATGCCTTTTTTGTGTCTTTTTTTCCGCAACTGGTAGCCGGTCCGATTGTCAGGGCCCGTGATTTCATTCCTCAGATCCGTCGTCCGTTGTACGTGGACCGCGATATGTTCGGTCGGGGTGTATTCTTTATTGTAAGCGGCCTTTTCAAGAAAGCGGTCATCTCCGACTATATCAGTGTAAACTTTGTGGAGCGGATATTTGATAATCCGGCTTTGTATTCCGGTCTGGAAAACCTGTTCGGGGTTTATGGTTATGCGTTGCAGATCTATTGTGATTTTTCGGGATACAGCGATATGGCCATCGGCATTGCTTTGCTTCTCGGGTTTCATTTCCCGAAAAACTTCGATTCACCCTATAAGGCTGATAGCGTAACCGATTTCTGGCATCGGTGGCATATTAGTCTGTCTACGTGGTTGCGGGATTACCTTTATATTTCGTTAGGCGGTAACCGCAAAGGGCGTTTCCGTACTTATCTGAATCTTTTTCTTACCATGTTGTTGGGCGGGTTGTGGCATGGAGCCAGTTGGAATTTTGTGGTGTGGGGAGGACTGCACGGATTAGCTCTGTCTTGCCATAAAGGTTTTCGACAACTTATCGGTCGGTCGAAGAACTATCGCAGCACCGGGTTCCGCCGTTTGTTAGGCGGAGTGCTTACGTTCCATTTTGTATGCTTCTGTTGGATATTTTTCCGTAATCAGACGTTTGAGGGTTCCCGGACGATGCTGTATCGGATATTTACGCAGTTCAATCCGCAATTGTTCGGGCAACTGGTAACGGGTTATCGGGGAGTATTTTTCTTAATGGCGGTAGGTTATTTGCTTCATTTTCTTCCCGACAGTTGGCAACTATTTTGCCAGCGTAGAGTGGTTCGGATGCCTCTTTTGCTTCAGTCGTTGCTGATTGTAGCGGTGGTATACATGGTGATTCAAGTAAAATCCAGCGAAATTCAACCGTTTATTTATTTTCAGTTTTAAAAAATGAACTGTAACGCCGGTCTTTTTAACAAAAAAACTCTACCTTTGTCCGACGTGACTGATGAAGGCTTATGAATATACTTTATATTATTTATGCGGTAGTTTTTATGTTCTCCCTTTTGATGGGATTTTTGGTGATGCCGCGTATTGTTTCGATTTCCATTCATAAACGTCTGGTGGATCTGCCGGACGAACGCAGAGTACATAAGGCGCCTTGTCCTCGGTTGGGAGGTATCAGTTTTTTGCCGTTGGCATTGATGAGTGTTTTCCTGTTCAACGGTTTGTGTGTGCTGGTGTTGGGAGCGTCTGTCTCTTCTACGGATACGCCTACTTTCGTTCGTATGCAGTTTTGCGGTATGGGGGCGATGTTGCTTTATTTGATTGGTGAAGCGGATGATTTGGTGGGCGTCAACTACAAAGCCAAGTTCGTGGCTCAATTGGTGGCAGCCTGTCTGTTTCCGCTTTCAGGGCTTTGTCTGAATAATCTGGGCGGCCTGTTCGGTATACACCAGCTGCCGGCGTTTGTCGGTATTCCTTTAACCTTGTTTTTAGTAGTCTACATCACCAACGGAATCAATCTGATAGACGGCGTCGACGGGCTGGCCAGCGGTATTTGTATACTGACTTTTATTTTGTATGCTTCGATGTTTATTTTCCTGAATCATCCTGTTTTTGCCGCCATCTGCCTGTCCATTCTAGGTGTATTGACCGTATTCTTTATTTTTAATGTATTTGGTGGGAAACGTACCGGGTTGCGAAAACTGTTTATGGGGGATACGGGAAGTCTGACACTGGGTTATGTAATCAGTTTTCTGGTGGTTCATATATCCACTTTCAACGTACATCGTGTCTTTGTAATGAGCGGTGCGTTCTATGCCGCTTTGTCGCCGTTGATCATTCCGTTGTTTGATATCGTCCGGGTGGTCTATGCCCGTTATCGGGATCGTGTGCCTCTCTTTGCGCCGGACAAACGCCATATTCATCATAAATTATTGCGTGCGGGATTGTCGCCCCGTGGTGTTATGGTTACTTTGTTATTACTAACGGTTTATTTTATCGGTTTGAATGCTTTGTTGTCACATTATGTATCGGCAACGTGGGTTTTATCGGCCGATGTTTTAAGCTGGGTTGTCATGCATCTGGCCATTAATCGCTGTATCTATCGGACGAACCGTTTGCGTCCCGAGCTGGCGATCCGTTATGAAAACCCGAAAAATACGATACCTGAAAAAAATAAGTTTGCATTATGATAAAGAACGTTACCTTCTTTTTTGCCTTGCTTTTTGCAGGGATGTCTGTGTCTTCTTGTATATCGGACAAGAATATTGTTTACCTTCAAGGTGTTGAAGGCACTTATGCCGTGCCGAGAGATATTCAGCAGGCTTTCGAGTTGAAGATACAGTCGGACGATCAGTTAGCCATTTCCGTAGCCAGCAAGAACAAGGAACTGATAGAACCCTTCAACAACAATACGCTGATCGGTGGCGGTTCCAATGGCAATTACAACAATACAACGAATGTGGCTTCCGGCGTGTCTTATTTTCAGGTAGACAAGAACGGGAACATAGAATTCCCGATATTTGGGACGATGCATGTGGGAGGAAAAACCTGTGTGGAGTTATCGAAAGAAATCCAAGCGCGGCTGATCAGCGGAAATTATATCAGGGATGCTGTGGTGAACACAAAGATTATGAGTTTCAAGGTGACGGTATTGGGGGATGTAAAGAACCCCGGTGTGCAGAACTTTGAAGGAGAGCGTCTGACGGTATTGGAAGCCCTTGGCAAAGCGGGTGATCTGAATAATTCCGCCAAGCGGGAGAATGTGTTGGTGGTCCGGGAAGAAAACGGAAAGCGGGTGACGTATCCGATAGATCTGCGCGACACACGGAGCGTATTCGATTCACCGGGCTATTATTTGCAGCAGAACGATGTGGTGTATGTGCAGCCCAATAAATCGGTGCGTGTAAAAGGAAGTACCAGCTATACGTTGCTCTCTGTCAGCAGCACATTGGTCAGCATGGTGGTATCAGTGGTATCTTTGATTATTTCATTGAATAAATAAGCAATTATGGAATCGGCTCAAATAAAGAAACAGCAAGTTAAGACGGCGGATGAAACATTGTCGTTGCGGGATATATTGGATGTGTTCTTGATGAACTGGAAATGGTTTGTGCTTTCGATGCTGGTTTGCGTGGGACTGACCCGCCTTTACTTGGCATCCCGTCCCTGGATTTATCAGCGGCAGGCTGTGATGCTGGTGAAGGACGACGGGTCGGCCGGTGGTGGCCGTCGTTCGGCTATCAGTACCGATGCACTGATGCAGCTGAACGGAGTGATGATGGGGAGCAGTGTGCGGAACGAGGTATATATCTTGCAGTCCAACCAGTTGATACAGCAGGTGGTGAAGAAATTGAATCTGGATATTTTCTATACCTGTAAGCAAGGGTTGCAGACGGTGTCGTTGTACGATGTGAAACCTTTCGAAGTGCGTTTTGCCGATGAGTTTAAAGTTCCTGTTTCGTTTACGGTAGAACCTCTCTCGGACACGGAATGTCGCATTGCGGAAGTGTTCGTAGAAGATGAGAAAATAAATTACGAGCAGACCGTACGTTACGGACAGACGCTTCGTACACCGTTTGGCGAACTGACACTTGTACCGGAACAGAAATACTTGGCCGATTTTGAAGGTAAGAAAGTGAAAGTGGTTCGGTCCAGTCTGGAAACAGCTACGAATATTTATCGGGCCAAAGTAAGCACCGGTGAGATGGATAAGGAAAGCACGTTGGTGCGTCTGGTTTGTACGGATACCAATATACAACGGGCCGATGATATTCTGGCAGCTATTCTTGAGGCTTATAAGCAAAGTATTATCGAGGACAAGAACCAGATCGCTCAAAGTACGGCTGATTTTATTGACGAACGTATTGTGCTGATCAGCAAAGATCTGAGTAATGTGGAAGGCAAGTTGGCTCAGTTCAAACAGGCCAACCGGCTGGTTGATTTGAAACAGAATGCAGGCACATATCTGGAGCAAAGCCGTGTGGCCCGCGAACGGAGCATCCAGTTGGAAACACAGGCTGGTGTGGCGAACTACCTGTTGGATTTCTTGAAAGACAGCAGCAAGGGGAAAGAGTTGATCCCTTCTTTGGCCGGGATAGGTGACAACGGTATTCAGGGGCAGATTGCAAAATATAATGAGATGATGCTTCAGCGTAACCGGTTGGTAACGAATTCAGGCGAGACAAGTCCGATGGTGTCGGAACTGGATGCTAATCTGCAACAGATGCGAAGTTCCATCATCGCTTCGATGAAGGGGTATATTGCCTCGTTGAATGTGCAGTTGCGCAAAGCCAAGCAAGAAGAAGAAGGGATGCTCGGTACGCTGTCTTCCGTGCCGGAGAAGGAAAAACAGGTGCTGGATATAGCGCGTCAGCAAAGCATTAAGGAAACCCTCTATACGTATTTGTTGAACAAGCGTGAGGAGACGGCGTTGCAACTGGCCATTACGGAGGCCAATATCCGTGTAGTGGAGCAGCCTTTCGGTTCTCGCTCTCCCATTGCCCCCCGGAAGGCGGTGATCTCGCTGGCAGCGTTCCTAGTGGGATTGGTGCTTCCTTTCGTGTTCTTTCAAATAAAAGCCATGCTGAACATGGGGGTCAGAGGACGTAAGGATATTGAGACATATACTACCATTCCGATGCTGGGCGAGATACCTCATCGTAAAGAGGGTGTCAGCGACAGTCAGATTATAGTCTCGGAACAAAGTAATGATTCTATTACGGAAGCTTTCCGCATGTTGCGGTTCAGTATGGATTTCATAATGAAGGATGCCAGAGTGATCATGTTTACCTCTACCACTCCGGGTGAGGGAAAGACTTTTGTGTCGAGAAACTTTGCCGTAACCTTGGGCATGACGGGAAAGCGTGTCGTTTTGGTGGATTCCGATATCCGCAAGCGTACGCAAAGTAAGTTGTCCGGTATTGTGCACAGAGAAGGTCTGACTTCTTATCTGTCGGGGGCTTGTAACGATCTGGAGAGCCTCATCGTTCGTGAGAATCCTGAATATCATGTCGATTTCCTTCCTGCCGGCATTATGCCTCCCAATCCGGCGGAACTGCTGATGAGTGCACGACTGGATGAATGTATTGCCCGGTTGAAGGAGATGTACGATTATGTGATTATCGATAACGTACCGGCTTTGGTGGTGGCCGATGCCGGCATCGTGAACCGGGTGGCCGATTTGACATTATATGTGATTCGTGAGGGAAAAATCGACCGTCGTTATCTGCCCGAACTGGAGCGGTTGTATCAGGAACATAAATTCAACCGTTTGTGCATCATTCTGAACGATAGCCACATGGAGCGTAAGAAGTACGGTTACGGCTACGGGTATGGCTACGGCTATGGTTACGGTTACGGAGAGCACAAGAAGTGATCAAACAGACAAACCGATGAGCGCATGAAACGTACGGAACAGCAATTTCTGGAACTGTTGCAAAGTGGTTTGTGGCAACGCCCGGCGGCAGCGAAAATATTCAGAGGACCTACAGACTGGAACGAATTGTTTCGGTTGAGTAAGGAACAGACGGTGTTCGGTGTTGTTTACGACGGTATTGTCACTCTGCCGAAAGAATTGCGGCCGCCCCGTGCTTTTCTAATGAACTGGTATGCACAGGTTTCCTATATAGAGGATATGAACCGGGCCTTGAACCATACGTTGACCGGTATGTATGATTCCTATCGTGAACAGGGATTTACCCCCGTATTACTGAAAGGACAGGGATTGGCGGCCTGTTATCCGAATCCTTTGCACCGGACGCCCGGTGATATCGACTGGCTGATGGGGGAGCAGGACTACCGTCGGGCCAACGAATGGGTGAAGCGGAACGGTATGGCTGCCGATGCCAAAGAATCCAACAACCATTTGCAGTTTACTTTCGAGGAGCAGGTTATAGAGAACCATGTGGAGTGCATCAAACTGTATCGCAACAGCGACCAGCAGTTTCTTCGGAGCCTGACTAAAAAATGGTTCCCTGCCGGGAGCACCACATGCCGTATCCAAGATAAGGACATTGCCGTGCCTCCGCCGGCATTTAATGCCGTTTTCCTCCTGTTGCACATCGCCAAGCATTTGATGGGGAAGGGGATCGGCCTCCGGCAGATATGCGACTGGTGCAGATTCTTGTATGTTCACCGCGAACGGATCGATAAGGAAGAATTGGCGGGGTATATCCGTAGTTTCCATTTGGAGGCTCTATGGAACATCTTCGGTCGTCTGTCTGTTGTATATCTGGGCTATCCCGAAGCGGATATGTTGTGTCTGCGTCCGGGCTGCGAGAAACAAGGGCGGCGTGTGATGAGGCATATTTTCGTATCGGGTAATTTCGGACATTATAATAAGGTATGGAAAGGCCGGCCCGTGTCGTATTGGCGAGGAAAATATTTTGCATTCCGCAAGGAGATGAGCCGCCTGGTGTTGCTCTACCGTATTTCACCGTCAGATACATGGAGCTTTTTTGTCTTCTTCACCAAACGAGGGGTAAAGCAAGTCATATCCGATATGTTTTGATAAATGAAAACTCCGCCCTCCTTATCTTTTTTTATGGGATAAGGAGGGCGGAGTTCATTCGGCTTTACGCTTTTTTCAGGTTGCGGAAAGCGTCAGAAACGGGGTGCGCATGCCGTGAATTTGTGGCCTAGGCCCCGTTTTACTGTGATGCTCGCCCCGTTTAATTGTGGCCTAGGCCATTTTTAGGCATTTGCTAAGTGACTTATTTTTATTTATTTATACTTTTCAATAAATATGTTCACAATGCGCCGCGATGCTTTCCCGTCGCCGTACGGGTTGACTGCCTGGCTCATTTGTTGATAAGCCACCGGATCGGATAACAGGGAAGAAACCTCGCTTACAATCTTCTCGTAATCCGTGCCTACCAGTTTCACCGTACCGGCATCCAATGCTTCGGGACGTTCAGTGGTATCGCGCATCACCAGAACCGGTTTGCCTAGGCCGGGTGCTTCTTCCTGAATACCGCCGCTGTCGGTCAATACCAAGTCTGCTTTTTCCATGAGGAAAACAAAATGCAGGTATTCGAGCGGTTCTATGAAGAACATATTGCCGGAGGAGGAAGAATGGCCGAAGACTTCTTGAATCGGTTTGCGCACGTTGGGATTCAGGTGCATCGGATAAACAAAATCGGTGTCGGGGAATTTTTTCGACAACGTCTGGATAGCTTTGCAGATATTGAGGAAACCTTTGCCGAAATTCTCCCGTCGGTGTCCGGTGATCAATACCAGTTTTTTGCCTTCGTCCGTTCGCCGGACGTCATAGCCGGCTTGTAGCAGATGCTCGGTGAGTTGGTTGGCCAAAGCCGGTTGTTGCTTGATTTTCTCAATCACCATGTAAAGGGCGTCGATCACCGTGTTGCCTGTAACGGTGATTTTCTGTTCGTCCACTCCTTCGCTCAGTAAGTTCGCTTTGCTCAGCGGGGTGGGAGAGAAGTGGTACGTGGCTATGCGACCGGTCAACTGGCGGTTCATCTCTTCCGGCCACGGGCTGTATATATTGTATGTCCGCAAGCCCGCTTCCACATGTCCCACCGGAATCTGCTGGTAGAATGCCGCCAGGGCAGCTGCGGTAGAGGTGGTGGTGTCGCCATGCACCAGTACGATGTCCGGTTGTGCCTCTTGGAGCACATCCCGCATGCCGGTCAGCACACGTGCCGTTACATCGTATAGATCCTGCCCCTGTTTCATGATGTTCAAATCATAGTCGGGGGATATTTCGAATATGGAAAGGACTTGATCAAGCATTTCCCGATGCTGCCCTGTAACGCACACTTGTGTCTGAAAATGCAACGGCTCTTTCTGGAATTCTTTCACCAGTGGGGCCATTTTAATGGCTTCGGGACGTGTGCCGAAAACCAACATTATTTTTTTCATGTATTATGCTGTTTATTAAAATAAAGTTTTCAGTTCATCGAACATTCGCAGTGCCAGATGCTTGCGGTCGAAATCGGCGGCCAGTCGCGTGCAGCCCTCTTGGCAATCGGCATATATCTGTTTGTCTTGCAGCTGGTTCAGTTTGTCGAGAAAATCTTTCTCGTTTTCCGGTTCGAAGCATTTTCCGGCGCCGTAAGTCTCTACAATCTCTCGTGCTTCTCCGTCCACACCCATTAGGATAGGTATGCGCATGGCTGCATTCTCGAATATCTTGGAAGGGATGACGGTGGTGAAAAGTTCCGATTTTTTCAAATTGATGAGGCAGATGTCAAGTATGGAAATGTAACGCTTTACTTCCGTTTTGGGCACGGAGTTCAGCATGGTTACGTTCCGGCAATCCAGTTTCTCTTTCAACTGGAGCAGATGTTGCTTTTCGGCTCCGTTGCCTAGAAACAGGAAATGAAACCGGGGCTGACGCTTTTCTATATGTTTGGCACATTCCAATATGAAGTCCAGTTTATGTGCCATGCCATGTGTTCCGATGTAGCCGATGATAGTTTTCCCTTGCAGTCCCAGTTCGTTCAGAAGTTGTTCGTCTTTAGGCATGGGAGTGAACAACCGGCGGTCCACTCCATTCTTGATAACGGCGATTTTGGAGGATGGGATGCTTCGCTCCGTGAGTTTCTTTTTGAAAGAGTCGGTTACGACGATAATCCGACGGGCCGATCGGTAACATCTCTTCTCTTGCCATTCAAAATACCGGATGAAAAGGTTGTCTTTCATGGCTCCCACTGTTTTGATGCTTTCCGGCCATAGGTCGCGTACTTCCATTACCCAAGGTTTCCGTTTCCAGAAAGCAAGAGCCCGACCGGATAAAGCCGTGAAGAACTGCGGCGAGGTGGCTATGATCAGGTCGGTGTGTACAAACAATCCGGCGATGAATGCACTTACGGAATAGCTGATGAAGTCCAGTGTGCGCTTCAGAAAACCTTTGTTGGCGACGATGTAGCTCCACACGCGGATCACACGGATCCCCTCTATTGTCTCTTTCGAGTAAAGACGGTTTTTATATCCGGGATACACTTTTCCTTGCGGAAAGTTCGGTGCGCAGGTAATCACGGTCACTTCCGCTCCCTGCTTGACCCATTCGCGGCAATGTTCGTACGTACGGGATGCCGGTGCGTTTACTTCGGGAGGGAAATTATCGGTTAAGAAAAGAATTTTCATTCTGGTAGAGATATATGATAAGTAGAATGTTTCTTGAAATGAATCACTGCAATAGCGGTTTTCCGCAAACAGTTATAGGCTGTCGAGGTCTTTCCGTATCGTATCTCGACGGCTTCGGCGTTGTCGAAGCGGATAATGCCCTTGTCGGTGGATAGTAACTGATTATCGCAGGACAACACGTTAACATCCGGTGCAAAGTGAATGTAGCTGCAAGCCGGAAGTTCAGAGGTAATGTTGTCTGTGATAGTGAATACATTATCGTTTAGCTCGAAACGCCTCCGGTGGAGTGCCTTCTTCCCGAATCCGTCATGAGTGGCTTCTAAGCATGTGGATGTATCGGTATGAAGGGTGACATGTGCGCGCCGTCCTACGCGGAACCCTCCCCAGACTTCGCTGGAATCCTGATGGGATACAACCACGGTATTGTGTGCTTTCGTACTTCGCTCCAACTGACGGCGTTGATTCTTGTTGTAGGTGGAGATGCCGGTATCTATAATAAACGGATTTCCTTTTATTCTAAGTTCATAGGTGAATGTGTCGGCATGACTGTGCCCCGGTTGGTAGGTCGCAGTAAGGTTTCCGGTATCTGTGAAACCTTCAAACACCATGTTTTTAAAATGTCGGTAACCGCATGCTTCCAAAGGTAGCCTATTCCAGATGATTCCCAATTGGCTGGCATAACGGAACAGACAACGTGGCAAAGGAGCAATGCCGGTGGCGGAATCATTGAACAAAGGATATGTTTTATCTTCGTAGAGTATACTTTCCAAGTGGCCTAGCATCGCTTGGGCTTTTTGTTTGAGTAGTTGGGTAAAAGAATCCTGCCCCTTGAAAATGGAGTTGTGGATGGACAAATTATAGCAATCCAGCAGTCGCTCCAGAAGAATGCAATGATACATGGGTGATTGCTCATAATGTGCTCCGTCGGATAATACCTGTTCGTTAAGTTCGCTTGATAGCAGTTTGGTTGCTTTTTGATAAAAAGAAATATCTGCGAAATAGAGGGCGCCAAAGAACAGGGAATAAGCGTCTTCCAGCAAATGATTTCCTAATAAGTGGTATTCCAGTTTCTGAGTCAGAAGTTGATATTGTGCATATAGAGACTGGTTCCAGGAATTTATTTTTTGTTTGCTGATAGATTCTGCGTGCTGGGTGATGAATTTAATCCAGTTGATACCTCTTAATGCGATAGGATAAGGATCTAGGCCGATTTTGTTTTGAGGCAAATCGGTGATAAATCGGTCAATCCATTGTTCTCCTTCCTTCCAAGATATGTCCTCTTGCTGAAGCCAATCCATATAATTCAGGTTGTAAGTCCATAACATCCCTTGTCGCGTGTCATTCCAAGAGATGAAAGGAGCGGAAAGGTTCAAGAAAGTGAATGTCTGCTCTTGCACGCACTTTCCTTTCGGGATGAGAAAAGGAAGAGATAGCTTTTGGGCGGTTCCGGTATATGGAACGGTATGAAAAGAAGGTCTGAAGAGCCTGTATCTTGATTGATAGAATATCTGAATTGGTTTGAGATGGGCAAGCGTATGAAGAAGTAATGAGATGTTCATGGTTGGTCATGTGAATATAATCCTAAGATTTTAGGATATATATTAAAAGTCGAAGTAGTCTTTTTTGAGGATTTGTTCAGTTTTGGGCCTTAAAATGTATGGTTAGTCGTAGTCTTCAACTCGAATGTTTGTTCGGATAATTCGGGCGGGCACACCTGCTACAATACAATTTGAAGGTACATCCTTTACAACAACTGCATTAGCCCCTATGATAACATTATCTCCGATGGTAATAGGACCTAATATTTTTGCTCCGGTACTGATGTGTACGTTGTTTCCGATGCGTGGAACTTCATAATGTCCGCTTTTCCCTCCAATCGTTGTACATTGTCCGATAATACAATTATTTCCGATAACGGCTCTTGCATGTATGACTACTGCAATGCCTCCGTAACCGAATTTTACCCCCCCCCCTATAGAACAGGAAGGAGGAACGGAAGAATTAAATAGTATGTATTGTAAGTAGTATATTAATCGAGGGAGTAAAGGAACATGGTGTCTGTATAACCAGTTTGCGAGACGGTACCAGTGGATAAGCATATAAGTGTTGTGGTAGATTATTTATTGTTAAATGGTTACTTTTTATTAAGTAAAGATATGACGGCTTTGAATTTGCCTGATTTTGTTCTTGGTATTTCATTTACATATTCAAAACTTACTTTTAATGTAGGGCTGATAAGTTCTTTAATGTTTTTTCGTAATTCCTTTTCGGTTTCTTGTTTATAATTTGTTCTTCTTACAATTTTTAATATGATGGAACCTAGTTCTTTTTGTATGACTTGACATTCTGCAATACTTGATGTGTCCTTAAAAATGTAATCCATACGCATAATACGTCCTCCTTCAGGAGTTAAGATGTAGTCCTCATTACGTCCCTCAATATCAGTGATAACTTGGCTTTTAAGTCCGCATGTACATTCAGATGAAGAAAATGTAGCTGTATCACCGATTTCATATCTAATAAAGGGCATAGCATAATTTTGAAATCCAGTGGCAAGCATTGTACCAGTTTGTCCCTTTGTGTTTTTTTGTGGATTTAATAGTTCTAAATGTCCTAATTCAAAATCTTCATGATATACGTTTTGACAACATTTAGATGCACTTGCTGCATTTTCAGAGAAGCCATAGTGCTCTATGATTTTGGATTGCGGTAAAACTTGTTCAATAGCCTTTTGCTGATAAGTATATACTTTTTCGGCGCTAGAGAATATATATTGAGGAGCCTGTTGTATTTTTAATTGTTGTTCTTCAATAAGTTGGACAAATGTATTGATTATAGAAGGGTAGCCAACATAAAAAAGGAACTGTTTTTTATTAATGAAGTTAACGATGTCTTTTACTTTTGAGGGAGTAATATGCTGCATATTGAGCATATATTGATTGAGTGGAAAATTGAATCTCCAATACGGAGGAGTCGTTTGCGTTATAGGGACAACTAATTTCCCTGTAAAGTTTAAATGGAGATCTCCTTTATGAATGTTGAAACGTTTTCTACCTCTCCAAACTGTGGCCCAATAAAACTGTAAATTATGTCTTGTCCAATAAAAATCAAGTGCTTTTCCTGTACTTCCACTAGTATGATAAGGTATAAGTTCTTTTGTATTATATGCGTTGGAAAGTATTTCTTTCCAATTTTGACGAATCTCTTCTTTAGTAAGAACAGGAAACTTGCAAAGGTCATTTATGCAAGTAAAAGAAGATGGAGAAACGCCATGTTTTACATATTTTTTATGGTAATAGGAGCAATGCTTAAAAGCATATTCTATAATTTTGAATATTTGTTCTTCTTTATATGATGTAATCTGTTCTTTACTCCATAGTTCAGTCTCTATGAGGTTTTCTAATATAGAAAAAAAATCTTTATTATATCTTTGTCTTTCTAATCTCCATCCTTGTAGACAACATAATAAATTTTGAATGAAAATAGGGCTTTGGTTATAAAGGGAATACAAATTCATTGATGATGGGATTGTATTATTTGTATAATATGCTTGTTGACATTATTTGCTTCAAAATCATTGAAAGACTCAAGTGCATTATGGGAATATGATTTATAATTGGTTATATCGAATGTTTTGACTGCTTGTATAATAGCACTAGAGTTTTGAGGCGGAATGAGTATTCCGTTATATCCGTTCTTTACAATTTCTGGTATTCCTCCTATATTACTGGCTATCACAGGAACTCCTACAGAATATGCTTCCAATATGATTCCAGGATATCCTTCAGCATTCCAATAAGAGGGTAAAATGAGTACATCGTATTGTGATAAAATAGAGCATATATCGGTTGGTGAGATAAAACCCTTATAACAATAGTTGGAACTGGTTAAATCGTTTTCCGAATAGTCAATTAATGGACCGTAAATATCTAAATGATAACCTTCCCCAAGTAATGAAAAACTTTCTTTTAAGAAATCAATGCCTTTTTCTTTTTCTATTCGCGATATGAAAACAAATTTCCGAGAAAAAGAATGTAAAGGAAATGTTATAGAAGGATGCATTCTAACATTGGGAAACCAATATGAGTTTGATTGGAATTTCATTCCAAATGAAACAAGCGCCTTAGTTTCCCAAAATAGGATATGTGCATGTTTGAGAGTATAATCGTATATATTTTTGCATAATCTATTACTTTGTTCATAATCATCTTTAAAGCTACCGGCAAATTTTCGTAAACAAACTTTCTTTTTTTGTAAAAGCCCTATAAATACAACCCAAGGAGCAATAAATAGATAATCTTTAATAGTTCCATGTAAAAAGAGCACATCGTATTTCTTGCTATGTTTGATGATAGAATAGATAATGGAGAAATAGGCTAATATTACGCATAAATAATTATTCTTATTGGTATCTATTATTTTTATAGAGATATTTTGTTGTTGACAATATTCAAGCCAATTTTCAAATAATACAACAATACCTCCCGTTTGTTTTTTATTTTTTTTTGTAAATCGAGGTCCAATAGTAAGAATATTCATGATTGATGTTATTAGATATTGTTTTGAGATAAAGAATTTATTAGTTGAATGTATTTTTCCGCACAAGTCTTGATATGATATTTTTGAAATGTTTTATAGCTATTCTTTGATATTTGTATTTTATTCTCTGTGCTTGTTTCTATAAATAATTTGATAGCTTGTTCTATGTCTATTTGATTTGTGCCTTGGGATAAAAAACCGTTTTTTTTATCTTCAATCATATTAACAATACCTCCAACGGGGGTACAAATAGGTATAGTACCAACAGAAAAACATTCGATTAAAGTTATAGGCATACCTTCATAGATGGAGGAAAGACAAAAGGCATCCACTTCTTTCATGTAGTTTCTAGGATTAATTCGCTCTCCTAACAAATGAAGATATGGACTATTGAATGATTCAATTGTAGATGTAATTTCTGAGTCTTTTCTTCCGATAAAAAATAGATCTATAGAATAACCTATTTTATTTAAATGTATTATAGCTTGTGAGAGCATTATTAGATTCTTCTCTGGTGCTATTCGAGCAACATTTAATAAATTCACAGAACTTCTGTTAGCCTTAAGATTATTGAGTTCTGCTTGAATTTCTTTTTGACGTTCATTATTTTCTCCTAAAAAAGGAGTTGTACCATTGTAGATGAGCGCTGAAGGTCGTTGATAGAATCTATAAAAACTTTGTTGGGACTCTTCTGATATAGTGACGGGATGAACTTTTTGGCTTTTAAAAGCGTATAGTCGAATCCATTTCTTAATATTGTTCCCAGCTTCTGCTTTGGCATCACTATGAATGGTATGGATAAATACAATTTTTGTGCTTTTTATTAGATAAGCAAATGCAGTATATAAAATGCCACTTAAATGTGTATGTACAATGTCTGGATGTTTACTTATAATTAACCGTTTGAGTTTAAAAAATAGAGTAAAATCTAATCCTTTACGCTTATTCATGCATATGAGTTCAACAGAGGTTTTTAAATCCTTAAGGAAGAGACCATTCTTATTTAATTTATGCAATACAATTAGAATGACTTTATGCTGTTTACTTAATTCATTACATAAATCAACAGTAAAACGTTCGGCACCTCCAGAACTAAGCTGAGGTATTATTTCTATAATTTTCATTATGAATTAGATTGTAATTATATGAAAATGCAAAGAATATCCAAACATATTTTTCTCCCAATAAAGATAGACTGTTTCCCATGATAATAATCGCTAACCATCCCCATATAATGGGATGATTGGTTGTTTTTCTTTTGATTATTAGATATATAGGGACAGATAATAGCCAAATGTATGAGATTAGGCCCCCGATACCTAATTCGACAAGAGTCTGTATATACATATTATGGGCTGCACGACTTCCTTCTGCAATTTGGGGGAAATTAATAGCAATTTGATTGACATAATTACTAAAACCAATTCCGAAACAAGGATTTTGGAGAAATAAAGTAGTTCCTGCATTCCATGATAACAAACGTTCGTGTGCAGTGCCTGTGTCTTCAAAACGTAATAAGAAAAGATTTATTGATTCTGCATAAAAATTGCATAAGAACCATATAATTGTTAAGGCAATTGCTGTGATGCTAAAAATAAGAGTCCGCTTGTTTGTATTTTTATCTATAACAAGTCGATAGACGACAAAAATAGTTAATAGAAGAGTTAAAGTTAATAAAGCGGATTTACTTGCAGCTAAGATAAATGCAGGAATAAATAGGAAATAACTTAGTCCGTATAGAATCTTATATTTTTTTTGAAGGGTGCGGTAGTATCCCAATATCAGTCCGATTGCAATGAGGACTGTTTGGGAAAATTCATTAGGATCACCTGTCCCACCTGTTTTTCTTAACGAAAATTCTCCTATAAACTCTTTAGAGGTAATACATAGAAAGCAAGACCAAACGACAGATAGAATGTAACACCATATATATTTTGAATAATCTGTTTCTTGGCTGAATACAACAAAAATAGCACAAATAGCAATAAAAATATTGAAGGGCTGTTGCCAATCGTTATAAAGTCGGTAATTAGTGAAAAATGAAAGAAGAATAAAAAAAACAAGAAAAATGAAAGGTTTTTTTGTACTTGTTTGTGCAGAAATGAATGTAAAGAAACTTTTCCAGTTGGAAACAATGAATAAAGTGATAATTATCTTTAATGATATTTCTCCGGCTATATTCACAAAGAAATTGTCGTTGATAGTGGAAAATATCATTAAAAAATTGATAATGGTTCTTATATGGTTAAGAGGCATATCTGTGGATCTTATTATTAATAGTAATAGATATAATCAATTCAGGTAAGGGGATTACAAACATAACTGTTCCATACCAGATTAATAGATTTTGTGGGTGCCATATTGTACATAATAGGTATATGATAATTATACGTAGGATATTTAGTGTTATTTCCAGATTGAGTAGATTGAAGGTTTTACTTAGCAATGAATACATGCCTAAATAAGTAATTACTCCGGTTTTAAATAATACAATGAACAATATTGTTGGTGTGTTAGGATCTAGTTGTGGATAAACCTGTTTGCATATATAGGATGCAATGAAACATATCGCAATAAGAACAACAAAAAAAGCAACAAACAATTTTTTCAACTGTTTCGTGTATGTTTTAATTTCCTCAATACGGTTTGTTGATAATGTAGAAAGGAAATAATTGGTGAAAGTTGAAATGAAAAGTGATATAATTCCTATAAAACCAGTTGCAAAGGCGATGCTTGCAGTGAAGCTTTCGTTAATGTTTTTTATGGAGATGAGGAAAATTCGTTCGGAAATGATGAAAAGTATACCGATGCACCATACTTTGAAGGAGTATAATAAAAACAACCGAACAAAAGCGCCAGATAAAATGTTAAATCTAACATGCCTATATAGATGGATAAGGTAATCTCTTATATCTTGGACAAAAGGTAAGATAAAGAAGAAAGATAGTAGTAAACAAATGGATTTTATCTCTATGAAGTTTAGCAGTAAAAGAAAACATAGTCGAATAATGAATGCCGTTACAGCTATTCGTAACATATATGAATAGTTTTTTTCTTTTACATTGACACCTTTGTTATATAGGAGTATATTGGAAAC
>ERZ778515.1156-NODE-1156-length-19995-cov-8.295637_pt1 | contig 19995 bp, 16 predicted proteins | sample MGYA00510343_ERZ778515 | MGnify/ENA primary metagenome ERZ778515 (study PRJEB29527, sample SAMN07138965) | mouse gut metagenome | material: feces | host: mouse | place: China:Nanjing | collected 2016-01-25 ...
TCTCTTGGAAAGCGGGTGCAAAAGTAGTTCCTTTTGGGATACACTCCAAATATATCAGGATCTTTTTTCGAAGTTTTTTTGAAGGATTTTGCTAAAGTACTGAAAGAGAATGATGTTGTAGAACATATTTTTTCAACAGTAGAGAAAGGGGCATGAGAATGAGCAAAGAAACAAAAGTAATACCAGACGCTTTGAAAGAACTTAAAAAAAGCATAGCTTTAGCACTCGTAAAGCGTAGCTTTAGCACTCGTAAAGCACTGCTTTAGCATTAACAAAGCACTACCCTGTTAATAACAAGCGGGTACAGCAGGTACACTTTTTCGAGGCTCTATCACACACGCACACGCGCGATATATAATGCCCTTATCACCTGCATTGACAAACACGCTGTATACAATCAAGCGTTTCAATCAAATGAGTGCAGTATTATTCCTAATTTATGAAGGGAGAAAGAGCAACAGGATATAAACAACAAGAACAGCAGAGAGCTCGCAAGATGAGGTAAGGTCTTATAAAATTAGCAAGAGGAACCGCACCAAAATTTGTTTCATTTTAACGGGTAAGGAACAAAACCTAGTGTGGATGAACTTGTTCAAACCTGTGTGGAAATGAATGAAAAATTGTTTTCAATTACTGATTCGCATAAGTAGAACATGAACTTTTGAGTCATAAGTTCCACCAGTTTCACCTTATCTCTGAAACATCGATGGATAAGGAGATAGCGGCATTTCGACAATCAGGTGAAATCGATGAACGGCAATGATCTTATAGTGGCATTTATTATACTTTATTCATTAAGAAAGAGGTAAGTTACACGGTGTTCCGTTATCAAATGATTCAGAACCGTGCGGAAATAAAACAAACTTTTGGTGCGGTTGCCCTGTTTGTCAATAGAAACCACTTGGTCTCAAGCGGTACTTTCTATACCTATTATACGCGCGCACGTGTGTGAGAAAAATATGCAGTGTACCTACTGTACCTTTTGTACCCGCCGGGCTGTTCATAACTTTTTTTTGTGGAGGGTAGCTCTCACCTGGTTGACATCTGAAAAATATCCTCCTGCATTTACCAGCCAGTCTCATCCCATCCGGCAGCCGAATACCATTGCAAAGTCCTAAAATAAGTATTCCATTTTGAATACCTAGTATCCGGTATATAACACCCGATACCCGAATATATATCCGAATCTATATTCACCAATTTATAATCGTCAACATAGTTCTTATATATAACTACCCTTTCCAATTGCTCTTCAAAATCAGAAGGAATATTATTATCAGTCAATTCACGCATAAAAGCTCGAAAATCATATGCCGAATGATCCAAAGAAGACCTCCCATAACCATAATGGGCTTGAAAATAATCTATTTTTCTATTATCAAACTTAACCAGATTGTCCTGATACTGCTTCATAATTGAACAAGTAATATTCGCCAATGCCGATATTTCATTCGTTTTTATCACCGCAATAGTACCCCACGAATAACTATATTCATTTTTATAGTAATCAATAAAGTCCTTTGCGACATTTATAGCATTCTGCTCTGAGTTATCCGCAGACAATAAATATTTCGTTATCTTGAAATAAGGAAAACCCGCACTCATAACCTCTGCAGGAGAAAGAATTAAATAATCAGCAGTATTTCTTAATTCATAAGCAACCTCAACTTGAGACATTAAACAAGCGTCAAATAATATATAATCAAAATGAATACCTGATTGTTCTAAAGCTTTCGATAAATCAGGAATATGAATTTTAGCTCCATTGTCGTCACCAAAAGAACGGCTTTTACTATAGTCCGCAGGCAACCATCCGGTAGCATGAGAACCCAAAATCAGACTATACTTTTCAGCTGGACAGTAAGCCTCCACATCTTTCAATACATTAATTATCACCTCATTTGATACTGAATTCTGGCTACTATAAGTTTTTATCACTTCTCTTTTACTGACAGAACCTTTGCCATCCACTTCATACTTAAACAGAGTCGGGACAGGAAACTCACCTTTTCTACTGCCACCATCCCAATAAATTACAAATGTACCAGGAGACGTAACTTCGCTCAAGCCTCGTTCAACTGATGCTATATTGTTATATATATCATTACTGATATCATTGTCTCCAACAAGATACATCAAGACTGTTTTTACCGTTACTGGAACAGGAGTATCATCACCACCACAAGCTGATAAGAAAATCGACAAACATACGAACAAAAGCGATAATATTTTAATATTTTTCATAATATCTTCATGTTTAACGTGACAAAGATAAAAAAATAAGAGATGCCAAACTGCATCTCTTATCATATTAACAAATCAGTTATTATTCTTCCGGTTTCGTAAAGCGGAACTTTTCACCATCAATCCGCGATACCGTTATTCTATTGCTCCGCTTATATTTATTCAGGATTTTCGTTGCTTCCTTCTCCAGCTTCTTTTTGTTTTCGGAGAAGTAAATCATACAAGTACTATTCTGCTGCAATTGATTATCTTCTAAGAAATTCTTCAACTGATAACTATATAATTCACGATGAGCCAAGAATCCTTCCTTGCTAACTTTTGCGCTGTCCAATATCTGAATGTCCGTAAAATAGACTACTGAATCAGTGAATGAAGCAGAGATTCCAAAAGCATAAACAGGTTTAGAATGGTCCTTTTTCAAGGAAAAAGCGGAGCACATGGTAAACACAAGTGCGATGGCAAATAGTATTTTTACGTATTTCATATCATATAATTTTAATTGTGGCAAAGGTAACAAAAAAGAGGAAACAACCTCTATTTATCTTGAAGAAATAGCATTTCTTAGTCATAGATCCATAACAGGACAGGCTTCTTTGCTGCCTTGAGCAATATATCCACCTCTTTCATCACTTCATCGGAGATTACAGGACATCCCTGACTGATGCCCAACGGAAGATGCATCGGATAAACTTCCGTTTCAGGCATAGGAGAATAAGAATGCAGGACAACAGTACGCTTGAAAGCATTATCATTTGTCGCTTCCAATCCATGCAACTTGTAATGTACATTGATCCCCCACTTGCTGTACGAACGTATCCCTACTTTATACTTCCCCAAAGAAGAGCAGTAACTCCCTTCCACATTGCTGAAAACAGGTTTGGAAACCGTACTGTTCTTACCGTATCCATGCGCACACAGACTGGCATATTTGATAGAATCCCCCTTCATATCCCATACAAAGAACCGCCTTCTTCCCGAATGCAGGCTGAAATCTACCAGGAAGCAGTAGTTCGTATTATATCCGTTTTTCGAACAATAAGCCTTTGCCGCCTGCGCTTTTTCACGCAAGCGCTGTTCGGTTTCAGCAGGTACGGCAGTTTTGGAGGCAGTACATCTCCCGTACGCCATCCACCCCACTCCCAGGAGAATAAAAACAGACAGGATTAAAATAAACTTCTTCATATAACCAACATAGTATTAAGATAGAACCAACAGCGGACGGTTATCAAATAAAAAGTCGCATAAGTACATTCTTCCATAATGAAAAGTGCGACTTATGCGACTCAAATTCTTTTTCTTTCAGAAACTGATATTTCTTACTTATCCCAAGTAAGATTTGAGCAATTTACTACGATTACTTTGCCTAAGTCTTCTAATTGCTTTTTCTTTAATCTGACGAACGCGCTCACGTGTGAGGCCAAATTTATCGCCGATTTCCTCTAATGTCATTTCCTGTTGTCCGATACCGAAAAACATCTGAATGATTTCTTTTTCCCTATCGGTTAACGTAGAAAGAGCTCTATCAATTTCCCTCGCAAGAGACTCATTAACCAGAGAACGGTCCGCCATAGGTGAATCATCGTTCACCAACACATCCAGCAGGCTGTTGTCTTCTCCTTCCACAAAAGGCGCATCCACCGAAATATGACGGCCGGATACCTTCAGTGTATCAGAGATTTTATCAACAGGGATTTCCAGTTCGTCTGCCAACTCCTCGGGAGACGGACGCCGCTCGTTTTCCTGTTCGAACTTCGAGAAGGCTTTACTGATTTTATTCAGCGAACCTACCTGATTCAACGGGAGACGAACAATACGCGACTGCTCTGCCAATGCCTGCAGAATAGACTGACGAATCCACCATACAGCGTAGCTGATAAACTTGAATCCACGTGTTTCATCAAACTTTTCGGCAGCCTTTATCAGTCCTAAATTGCCTTCATTAATCAAGTCAGGCAAACTCAAACCCTGGTTCTGGTACTGTTTGGCCACAGATACGACGAAACGAAGATTGGCACGTGTCAGTTTTTCCAATGCCACACGGTCACCCTTACGAATGCGTTGAGCGAGTTCTACTTCTTCCTCGACAGTAATCAGGTCTTCACGGCCGATTTCCTGCAAATACTTGTCAAGAGAAGCGCTCTCTCTGTTAGTGATACTTTTGGTAATCTTTAGTTGTCTCATTCTTTAAAAACAGATTTGGAGTGCAAAGTTACGACAAATAATTTGTTAACATACAAAATTAAGTAACTTTTACACTAAATTTTTCTACTAATAAAACAAAAAGAGATGCCGACAAGTTGTCTATCGGCATCCTTTTTCTAATTCATTAGCTTATCCCGTATCTTGTTACCTTATTTTATACCTTATTCCTGAGTCAAATCAACTGCAAAGTATCCACGTTTACCGGAAGGGAATACACCTGTCAGGAACAATACCTGATTGGGTGACTTAACGGCAGCTTTCATTACTTCTTCAAGGTCGCTGACTTTGCGCATCGGCTGGTCATTAGCTCTGAGGATAATGAAACCTTTACGAACTCCTGCATCTGACATCTTACCGGAAGAAACCCCTGTCACCTGCAAACCGTAACCCAGATTCAATTGTTTCTTCAAATCATCCGGCAATTCTTTGAAAGCAGCTCCCAAGATTTCCATACCTGTATCCTTCACGATCTTGGTAGTACCTTGTTCATTCTTCAACGTTACTTCAACGGTCTTTTCCTTCTTATCGCGCATCAGTTTCACTTTCACCTTATCACCCGGACGATGTTTTGCAAGAGCTTCCTGCAAGTCGGCCATATTGGATACTTTCTTATTATTCACACCGATAATTACGTCGTCCACTTTGATGTCAGCTCCTGCTGCAGAACCATTCTCTACGATTTCAGAAACCCATACTCCTTCTACAACACCCAGTTCTTTAGCTTTATCTGCCAGTGTCTTACCGGATTTATCAATCGGTTGACGGTCGTCCATCAAACTGCTACCGATAGAGCCACCACGGATACCGAGCAACGCACGCTGTACAGTTCCATATTGTTTCAAGTCGGCAATGACTTTCGTCATAATGCTGGTCGGGATAGCAAAACCATACCCTGCATATGCCCCTGTCGGAGAAGAAAGCACCGAATTGATACCTACCAGTTCACCTCTGGCATTTACCAGCGCACCACCACTATTCCCTTGATTGATAGCAGCATCCGTTTGGATGAATGATTCTATACCACCATTATATACACCCAGAGAACGGGCTTTTGCACTTACGATACCGGCAGTTACAGTAGAGTTCAGATTGAACGGGTTACCTACCGCCAATACCCACTCTCCTACCTTCAACGCTTCGGAGTCTCCTACCGGAATAGTCGGGAAATCATCACCTTCTATTTTTACCAACGCAAGGTCGGTGCTGGGGTCGGTACCAATCACGCGTCCTTTAAACTCACGGTTGTCATTCAGTTTCACACTGATTTCATCCGCACCTTCAATCACGTGATTATTCGTTACGATATATCCATCCTTCGAGATGATCACTCCCGAACCAAAACCTACACGAGGTTGAGACTGTATCTGACGCTGCTGTCCGCGTCCATCACCAAAAAAGAAATCGAAGATGTCCGGCGCTTGCTGAACTGTTCTTGTTTTAGCTTCTTGAGTAGACCTTATATGTACGACAGCATGAAGCGAATTCTCCGCAGCCTGAGTCAGGTCAACAGGTTGAGCGTTCACAGCGTCAAAAGCAGCCAATTTGACATTGGGATTCTGCTTGAACATCTCATTAAAAGATGTCTCTTCAGCAGCTTCGTTAGATTGCAACAATTTGTAAGTTGTCAATCCTGCAACTCCTGAGCTAAGAAGAATGATTGCTCCTACTCCCAGAATGTTCTTTGTTGTCTGTTTCATGATTTATAATTCTTTAAATTGTTAATATTCGACATTGTTTTAACTTTTACGACGTTAAAATAATAACAAATATCGTTCACTTATTCCACTTGTCACTTTTTTTTGTCCACTTTTAACAGAGAATATTTAGAGCTTAACAGCGGTTAACGACAGCACCTGACAAATTTACATTCGTTGTATGTCAGATGGCATTAACACTCTGACATTCAAACACCCACAGTAACCATCAGCTATCATTTACCAACTATTTATAATAAGGATTATTATCCGTAGTATTCATCCCCTTCTCCTTATTAATATAAGGTAGGAAGCGAACGGCAAAAAGCAGACGTTTCGTGTTGAACTCGTCATAGTTCTTATCCGCAGAGTTCATACTACTGATGTGCACATCGCCCAAAGCGTGGATAAACTGCTTATTACCAAGATAAATACCAACGTGAGAGATTCCTTCTTTACGCTCCGGAGTCGCTTTACGACCGAAAAACACTAAATCCCCCCGTTGTACATTGGCAAAATCAGGAGCAATCTCAATATGTTCGCCCACATAAGCCTGTTGAGACGCATCTCTCGGAATAATAATATCATGCATAAAAAGCACGGTACGTACCAAGCCGCTACAATCTACTCCTTTGGAAGAGGTTCCTGCCCACAGATAAGGAACTCCCATCATCGAATAAGCAGTCGCAATGATACTTTCAACATCTTGTTTCAATGAAGCCCTCCATTTTGTTTCTGGTTGAGAAATAGATTTAGAGATGTATGCTTTCCGACCGTCAGGATAAGATACTTTGTAGAAACGCCCTTTGCTTCCCTCCCACTTCAAGCGATTGCCTGCTACCACATCGGAGACTGTCTGCGATTTCCCGTCCGGTTTCTCGTAAGTGAATCCATGATGCGAAGTAACCACTATCTTTTCCGCCCGGTTCCACTCATCATAACGTTCCTTCGACATGGGGGTAATCACCATCCGGTGTACCCATCCGGTATAATCATCCGGTGTTTGTATCTCGTACCAACCGGTATATTGAAGCACTTTGACCGGCATCCCCAATAATGCCTGTGTACTCATGCCGGAAGTAAATTTGCCTTCTTCGCGCAAATTACAAACAGAGATATGCACTACCCCATAAGCAGAATCGGCAGGCATGGGACGTATTTCCTGTGCTTTCAAGCCGACTGCCGCAATCACCAGAAAACAATAGAAAAGGAGGATATTCTTCTTCATTAAAATTTATTTTAATAATAGCAAAGGTAGAAATTATTTCTATTTGTGGTACTTTCTTTGGCTAAAACAAAATAAATGACGTATTTTTGCAGCCTAAAGCAGTTGGCCGGTCTGTCGCGTGCATGTTTCATGCAGGAGGAAAGTCCGGGCAACATAGAGCATCCTACTTCCTAACAGAAAGCTGTCCGCAAGGGTAGAGTAACGTAGAAGAAAATAACCGCCGCTCCTTTCAGGGAGAGGTAAGGGTGAGAAGGTGGGGTAAGAGCCCACCAGCCGCATGGTGACATGTCGGGCTGTACGTCTTAGGAGTTGTAAGGTCATGTAAACCGGCGTTATGAGAGTTGCTCGCTCCATGTCGGAGGGTAGACCGCTAAAGTGTCGTGGTGACACGCCACTCAGATAAATGACAGACACCTTATTTATATAAGGTACAGAACTCGGCTTACAGGCTGACTGCTTTTTCTTTTTAAAAATCTGATCCATGAAGAAGAAATTCACCGATATATGGAAATTCCTCACGTATGACATTTGGCGCATTACGGAAGGTGAAGTGACTAGAACTAAGTTCTCGCTCTACAATATTATTAAGACCATTTATCTCTGTATCAACCGATTCACAAAAGACCGGATGGCAAATAAGGCATCGGCCCTGACATACAGCACCCTGCTTGCCATTGTCCCGATACTCGCTATCCTGTTCGCCATTGCACGCGGATTCGGGTTCGACAGTTTGATGGAATATCAATTGCGCAACGGGTTCGGAGGAAACATAGAAACCACGGAAGCCATCCTCACTTTTGTTGATTCATATCTTTCACAAACCAAAGGCGGTCTGTTCATCGGAATCGGTCTGGTGATGTTGTTATGGACAGTTATCAACCTGGTCAGCAATATAGAAATCACATTCAACCGTATCTGGGAAGTGAAGAAAGCACGTTCCATGTACCGCAAGATTACAGATTACTTCTCCATGTTCCTATTGATGCCGATTCTAATTGTAGTTTCCGGCGGTCTTTCCATTTTCGTAAGCACCATGCTCAAGCAGATGGATGACTTCGTGCTGCTGGCTCCTATCATGAAATTCTCGATACGCCTCATCCCTTTCGTTTTGACCTGGCTGATGTTCACAGGGCTGTATATCTTTATGCCGAACACAAAAGTGAAATTCAAGCATGCATTTATCGCAGGAGTCCTGGCGGGAAGCGCCTATCAGGTTTTCCAGTACCTATATATCAGCAGCCAGCTGGGAGTATCGAAGTACAATGCTATCTACGGTAGTTTTGCCGCCTTACCACTGTTCCTGCTTTGGTTGCAAACATCCTGGACTATCTGCCTGTTCGGAGCAGAACTGACATACGCGGGACAGAACATCCAAAGTTTCAGTTTCGACCAGGACACCCGCAATATCAGCCGGCGTTACCGCGACTTTATTTCGATTCTGATTATGTCTCTCATAGCCAAACGGTTCGAAAAAAACGAGCCGCCTTATACGGCTTCGGGAATATCGGAAGAGCATAAGATACCGATTCGGCTCACCCACCAGGTGCTTTATCAACTGCAGGAGATACACTTGATTCACGAAGTCGTCACGGATACCAAAAGTGAGGAAATCGGCTATCAGCCATCAATGGATATCAACCAACTGAACGTAGCTATTCTGCTCGACCGTCTGGACACCTACGGTTCGGAAAACTTCAAGATTGATAAAGACGAAGAATTCAGTGACGAGTGGAAAGTGCTGACCGAATCCAGAGAGGAATACTATAAAAAGGCAAGCAAGGTACTACTGAAAGACTTGTAAGAAAACGCAGCCTTAAATCGCGAGAATGAATTTAAATACAATTATATTAGAAAAAATGAAAAGACTACTACTCAGTGCTTTTGCCCTCTGCTTTGCAGGAGCAATCGCAGCACAAGACTCACCGTTATGGATGCGTCATTGTGCTCTTTCTCCGGACGGCACAACCATTGCCTTCACTTACAAAGGAGACATCTACACCGTACCGACAACCGGTGGACGTGCAACACAAATCACTACTAATCCGGCTTTTGACACAGAGCCGGTATGGAGTCCCGATGGAAAACAAATCGCTTTTGCGTCCGACCGCATGGGAAGTCTGGATGTTTTCACTGTATCCAAAGACGGCGGAGTCCCCCAACGGCTGACTACCCACTCCGGCAGTGAGAAGCCCATTGCCTACAAGGACAACAAGTATATCTTGTTCACAGCCAATATCGCTCCTTCTACCGAAGACGCCGGATTTCCTTCCGGCCAGTTCCAGCAGGTATACGAAGTGGCTGTGACAGGCGGACGCCCCGTCATGTTCTCATCCATGCCTATGGAATGTATCTCCATCAACAAAGACGGAATGATACTCTATCAGGATAAAAAAGGATATGAAGACTACTGGCGCAAGCATCAGGCATCCCCCATCGCCCGCGACATCTGGAGCTATACCCCCGGAAAAACGCCCGTCTACCAAAAGCAAACGACTTTCGGTGGTGAAGACCGCGAACCTGTATGGGCTCCCGACGGACAGTCATTCTATTACTTGAGTGAGGAAAAAGGTTCTTTCAATGTATTCCAACGCACTCTTGGAGCCGCTACCGCCAAGCAGATTACTTTCCATACCAAGCATCCCGTCCGCTTTTTAAGCGTAGCCGCAGATGGCAAGCTCTGCTACGGTTACAACGGTGAAATCTACACACTTGTTCCGGACGGCAAACCGCAGAAAGTGAGCATCACCATTCTGTCGGACAAGAACGACAAAGACATTATCCGCCAAATCAGAGCGAACGGAGCTACCGACATCGCTGTATCCCCTAAAGGAAAAGAAGTGGCATTTATCATGCGCGGCAACGTCTACGTCACTTCCATTGACTACAAGACAACGAAACAAATCACGAACACTCCTGACCAAGAGCGCAACCTTAGCTTCTCTCCCGACGGACGGACATTGGTCTATTCTTCAGAGCGCAACGGCCTTTGGCAACTTTATACTTCGACCATCGTACGCAAGGAAGAAAAACAATTCACCTACGCCACCGAACTGAAAGAAGAACGTCTGACAAAATCCAATGTCGCTTCCTTCGAACCGCAGTTCAGTCCCGACGGCAAAGAAATAGCCTTCCTCGAAAACCGCACCGCTATCCGTGTCATTAACCTGAAAAGTAAAGCTGTGCGCACCGTGATGGATGCCAAATACCAGTATTCTTATGCAGATGGCGACCAGTGGTTCCAATGGAGTCCCGATAGCAAATGGATTCTTTCAAACTTCATCGGCATAGGCGGCTGGAACAATAAAGACGTCGTATTACTGAAAGCAGACGGAAAGGGCGAAATGGTCAACCTGACCGAAAGCGGATATAGCGACAGCAATGCCAAATGGGTGCTCGGCGGAAAAGCAATGATTTGGAACAGCGACCGTGCCGGATACCGCAGTCATGGTAGTTGGGGAAGCGAAGGCGACGCCTATATCATGTTCTTTGACGTAGATGCCTACAACCGCTTCATGATGAACAAAGAAGACCTTGCTTTACTTGAAGAAGCGGAAAAGACAGAGAAAGCGGAAAAAGAGAAAAAGGAAAAGGCAGAGAAAGAAAAAACCGACAAGAAGAAAGATAAAAAAGGAACCAAGAAAGAAGACAAGAAAGAAGACCCGGACAAGAAGAAAAAAGAAGAAGAGGTAAAACCGCTGACTTTCGACCTCGAAAACCGCTTCGACCGCATTGTCCGCCTGACCGTTAATTCTTCCCGACTCGGTGATGCCGTACTTACTCCAAAAGGCGACGCACTCTACTACCTTGCCGCCTTTGAGGGTGGCTATGATTTATGGGAACATAAACTGAAAGAGAACACCACCAAAATATTATTGAAAGGAGTTGGCGGTGGTGCATTAATCCCCGATAAAGAAGGAAAGAATATCTTTATGTGCACAGGCGGACAACTGAAGAAAATCGAAATCGCCGGCAGCAAAATCACCCCGATTAGTTTTGAGGCTTTCTTCGACTACCGTCCTTACGAGGAACGTGCCTATATCTTTGACCATGTCTACCAGCAAGTTAACGACAAATTCTATGTTGCCAATCTTCAAGGAACCGACTGGAAAGGATACAAAGAAGCATACCAACGCTTCCTGCCTCATATCAACAACAACTATGACTTCGCCGAAATGTTGAGCGAAATGCTCGGAGAACTGAACGCTTCACATACCGGAGCCCGTTTTGGTGGTGGCAGCAGCGCACTGCCTACCGCTTCACTAGGCGTGTTCTATGACGAATCATATGATGGCGCCGGACTGAAAATTAAAGAGATTCTTGCTCAGAGTCCTTTCACCCAGAAAAAGACAGATGTAAAAGCAGGATGCATCATCGAAAAAGTAGACGGACAAACCATTGAAGCCAACGCGGATTATTTCCCGTTATTTGAAGGCAAGGTAGGACGCAAAGTTATACTTACCGTATATGACCCTGCTACCAAAAAGCGTTTTGAAGAGACAGTGAAAGCCATCAGTTACGGCACTCAGAGCGAATTGCTTTACAAGCGTTGGGTGAAACGTTGCGCGCAAAAGGTGGAAGAGCTTTCCGGAGGACGCATCGCCTATGTACATATCAAGGGGATGGATAGCCCGAGTTTCCGCAAGATGTATTCCGAACTGTTGGGGCGTTACCGCAATAAAGAAGCAGTCATCGTGGATACTCGTCATAATGGTGGCGGATGGTTGCACGACGATGTAGTAACGCTGCTTAGCGGAAAAGAATATCAGCGTTTCGTTCCGCGCGGACAATACATCGGCAGTGACCCGTTCAACAAATGGTTGAAGCCTTCATGCATGCTGGTCTGTGAAGATAATTACAGCAACGCTCACGGCACACCGTATGTATATAAGACATTAGGCATCGGCAAGCTGATAGGTACTCCCGTTGCCGGAACCATGACTGCCGTATGGTGGGAACGTCAGATTGACCCGTCTATCGTATTCGGCATCCCGCAGGTAGGCTGCATGGACATGCAAGAGAAATATCTGGAAAATCAAACTTTGCAACCCGACATTCTTGTCTACAACGAACCGGGAGCGAGCTTGAAAGGTGAAGATACTCAACTGAAAGCAGCGGTAGACCATCTGCTGAAAGAACTGTCAAAAAAGAAGTAAACATATTATTATAAAAGCCCCGTGTATGGGGCTTTTATAATATACTTCTATCATATTCCTATTCTGTAAGTTGGAAATATTTACTTACCGGAATCAATAACGATTATAAGAAACCACTTTCTCTTTCGGCTTCCTCATCTTCTTGCGCTTCTCTTTCACCGGATAGCCTATCGCAATATCCAGCAATACACGTTTGGAAGCAGGAATCCCCGTCAGCCGCTTCATTTCCTTTTCATCAAACCAGCCCAGAATACACGACCCCAAGCCTTCGCTTTCGGCAGCCAACGTGATATGCGCAGCTGCAATTCCAATATCAATCAGCGGGAAATGCTTGTCTTTCACTTTTCCCCCGAGCAAAGAAGTGATATTAGCCGATTCTTCCACAATCAGAATATGCACCGGAGCGTCCTTAGCAAACTTGTTCATGCCCAGTCCCGCCGCTGCCTTGCCAATTTTCAAGGCCAGTTCACGGTCTGTTATTACCACAAACTTCCATGGCTGCGCATTACAGGCAGAGGGAGCCATACGCCCCGCCTCAATAATCCGTTCCAACTTCCCGGCTTCCACCGGTCGTTCTTTATCATACGCCCGGTCGCTCTGGCGGGAAAGCACCAATTGCAGAAATTCGCTATATTCCATCTTATTTATATTGAATCATCCGGCTGATATACTTACCTATAATATCAAACTCGATATTCACCACACTGCCAATGGCAAAAGTATGGAAGTTAGTATGCTCGTAAGTATAAGGAATGATAGCCACCTGGAAAGTATCATCCGTAGGGTTACATACCGTCAGGCTGACACCATTCACCGTTACCGAACCTTTATCCACCGTGATATATCCGCGTTTCGCCATTTCCTTATCAAACGCATACCGGAAAGTGAAATACCAGCTTCCCTCCGCATCCTTTATGTCAACGCAAGTGGCAGTCTGGTCTACATGTCCCTGCACGATATGACCGTCCAGACGACCGTTCATCATCATGCTGCGTTCCACATTCACCTTATCCCCCACTTTCAGCAAACTGAGGTTAGAACGTTCTAGTGTCTCTTTCATGGCAGTCACCGTGTACGTATCATCCGTCATGCTCACTACCGTCAGGCATACACCATTATGAGAAATACTCTGGTCGATTTTCAACTCATTCACAAACGAACACTTAAATGTAAAGTGTATATTCTCCTGGTCTTTCACCAGCGCTACCAAAGTAGCATATTCTTCTACAATTCCGGAAAACATAATGTTATTTACGATTTTATGATTTACAATTTATGATTAAAAAACTCTCTTTTATATAGGGCTCAAAGATACGAATAAGCTGGCAGGAAAGAAAATATGAGCATAAAAAAAAGGGGCTTTTCACAAAGCTCCTTTTTTCAGTTTTCAATAGGTATTAGTTTTTTTTAAGGTAAAAAGATTGTTTTCAGGATAACGGTGCAAATATAGGTGCTTTTACCGATATTATCCAAATTATAAAACATGTCATATAACATCTTTTTGAAAAATCTTTGGATTTATTATCATTTGAAGCAAGAACACCCGTAACTTGTCCATTACAAGAGGCAAATATAAGACAAAATTTTAATGACCCCTAATTTCTGTTTAAAAATATGCAAATATTTATTTCTCCGGATAGTGTTCTTCCGTTTTTCCACGGTGCTTTAAGACCTTTGCATCAATGACAAGAAACCGGATTATAACATAAAGAATCAGTAAGAGAATTTTTAGCCGGTTTGGATGCAGATAATTGGAGATTTGGTTCATTTCCGCACGGGAATGAATCATTCCTTAGGGATATGGCTGTGTACTGAACCAAATTTACGGGTGACCCAAGAATTACAACTGAGCCGATATTTTGCCCGTCAATACGGATTTCCCCTTTCAGACGGACGGCAAAGTACCAATGCTGTGCCGTAAGCCAACGGCAACTGCGCTTCCATATCCGTTCCGTACTTTCGGATTCGCCACCTCGGACACATAGATAGAAACCGACAACCCGAACGGCAAAGCAAAAAGAATGGCGAGCAGGCTTTCCATGCCAACTACGAACGCCATCATCCAATACGTCAGCCAGACGAAAGAAGCTATCGGATATGTCGGACTGGCATACGCCCCCCGCATCAAAACGCTCTCCGTATCTTAAGACGGAAGCCACTATGCCACGCCCACAGTGGAGAACGACACCAGCAAGACCTGCCTCATCGTCCGTCCGCTCTACTACTATTACAATGTAAAGAACAAGTCGCTCCCCTGATTCTGCACATTCTTTCACTCGACGGGCAGGACAGCATAAAAAAGAGCGGTTATATTCCAGTTAAATAAAAAAAATGTCCTACTTTTGTAGCCTGAATCATGTATTAACATAAATCGTTATGACAGATATTAAAAACGAAGAAGTACCAAGTGAAAAGAAAAGCCTGAACTTTATAGAACAGGCAGTAGAGAAAGACTTGCAAGAGGGTAAGAATGGTGGAAAAGTACAGACACGTTTCCCGCCCGAACCTAACGGATACCTTCACATCGGTCATGCCAAAGCTATTTGCCTTGATTTCGGCATCGCAGAAAAGCACGGCGGTGTATGTAACCTTCGTTTCGACGACACAAACCCTACCAAGGAAGACGTGGAATACGTAGAAGCCATCAAAGAGGATATCCAGTGGTTAGGCTACCATTGGGGCAATGAATATTATGCTTCCGACTATTTCCAGCAATTATGGGATTTCGCTATCCGCCTGATAGAGGAAGGAAAAGCATATATCGACGAACAGAGTTCCGAACTGATTGCGCAGCAAAAAGGCACTCCTACCCAACCGGGGATGGAAAGCCCCTATCGGAACCGCCCTATCGAAGAAAGCCTGGAGCTTTTCAAGAAGATGAACAGCGGTGAGATTGAAGAAGGCGCTATGGTGCTCCGTGCCAAGATTGACATGGCAAGCCCGAATATGCACTTCCGCGACCCGATTATCTATCGTGTAGTGAAGCATCCGCACCACCGTACGGGCACTACATGGAAAGCATATCCGATGTACGACTTCGCCCACGGACAAAGTGACTTCTTCGAAGGAGTGACTCATTCGCTGTGTACACTTGAATTTGTGGTACACCGTCCGCTGTACGACCTCTTCATCGACTGGCTGAAAGAAGGTAAAGACCTGAACGACAACCGTCCCCGCCAGAGCGAGTTCAACAAACTGAACCTGAGCTACACGCTGATGAGTAAACGTAACTTGCTGACTCTGGTAAAAGAAGGTTTGGTGAACGGATGGGACGACCCCCGTATGCCGACAATCTGCGGTTTCCGCCGTCGCGGTTATTCTCCGGAATCCATTCATAAGTTTATCGATAAAATCGGTTACACTACCTATGACGCATTGAATGACATCGCCTTGCTGGAAAGCTCCCTTCGGGATGACCTGAACAGCCGCGCTATCCGCGTATCGGCAGTCATCAATCCTGTGAAACTCATTATCACAAACTACCCGGAAGGACAAGTGGAAGAACTGGAAGCTATCAACAACCCGGAAGATCCGGAAGCCGGAAGCCACCTCATCGAGTTCAGCCGCGAATTGTGGATAGAACGTGAGGACTTCATGGAAGATGCTCCCAAGAAGTATTTCCGCATGACACCGGGACAGGAAGTACGTCTCAAAAACGCCTATATCGTGAAATGCACAGGATGCAAGAAAGACGAGAACGGCGTGATTACAGAGGTTTATTGCGAATACGACGCCAATACCCGCAGCGGTATGCCTGATGCCAACCGCAAAGTGAAAGGTACATTGCACTGGGTGAGCTGCGACCACTGCATGCAGGCAGAAGTGCGCTTGTACGATCGTCTGTGGAAAGTGGAAAATCCACGTGACGAATTGGCCGCCATCCGCGAAGCTAAAAAGTGCGATGCCCTGGAAGCCATGAAAGAAATTATAAATCCCGATTCATTGAAGGTATTGCCCAACTGCTATATAGAAAAGTTCGCAGCAACCCTGCCACCACTCTCCTACCTGCAGTTCCAACGAATCGGTTACTTCAACGTAGACAAAGAGTCGACCCCGGAAAAGATGGTCTTCAACCGCACAGTAGGTTTGAAAGACACATGGGGTAAACTTAACAAATAACGAAGCCGACCGGCTTAACTTTATAAAATGGGGCTGTGACAAAAGAGGATATAAAACTTTTGCAACAGCCCCATCTTAGCAATCAAAAAACGATAAAATTAAAATGGGTAGAAAAAATTCACCGTCTGCAAAAAAGGAACTAGTCGAACTAATCACAAACTACGAAGCTGCAAAAGCTAAGGAGCAACAAATCTATCTGGACGGAGATCAATTGGCTGACATTGCCGACTGGTATGCCACCGAACGAAAATTTGACGAAGCGCAGGAAGTCATTACTTACGGACTTCATCTGCACCCGGGAAGCACAGACCTGCTGATAGAGCAAGCCTACCTTTATCTGGACACTCAAAAACTGCAAAAAGCCAAAAAAGTAGCCGCTACAATCACTGAAGAGTATGAACCTGACGTGAAAATGCTGAAAGCCGAACTTCTGCTCAACGAAGGCAAGTTGGAAGAAGCGCAAGAACTTCTAAATTCGATAGAGGATGCTGACGAACTCGTCACACTCACCGATATTGTATATCTCTTTCTGGACTTGGGGTATCCTGAAAATGCCCGGAAGTGGTTGGAGAAAGGTAAAAAACGATATGCCGAAGAGCAGGATTACCTGGCTCTGACAGCCGATTACCTGTTTGCCACACATCAACATGAAGCTGCCGCAAAAGCATATAACAAACTGATTGACAAGGCCCCATACAACGCTTCTTACTGGATGGGACTGGCGAAAATCCATTTCATCGAAGAGAATGTTGACAAAGCAATCGAAGCCTGCGATTTCGCATTGGCAGCCAACGAGAACTGTGGAGATGCCTATGCTTACAAAGCACACAGTTTTTTCTACCTGAACAATGCGGACGAAGCCATCGAGAATTATCAAAAAGCCATTGCATATAAGTCAATCCCGCCCGAACTGGGCTATATGTTCATGGGACTGTCATACGCCAACAAAGAAGAATGGCAGAAGGCAGACGAATATTATACGAAAGTAATCGACTGTTTTGAAAAAGAAGGAGAAAGCGACTCTATCTTATTGATAGACACATATACCAGCAAGGCTTATGCCATCTCCCATTTGGAAAGATATGAAGAAGCCCACCAGCTCTGCGATAAAGCCAAAAAGCTGGGGCCGAACGAAGGACTTAGCTATCTGACGGATGGAAAAATATATCTGGCGGAAGAAAAGGAAGACCAGGCAGCCGAGGCTTTCAAAAAGGCCATAGAAATTAATCCCGGCGTGGAAATGTGCTATATGGTAGCGTCCACTTATTCGGACAACGATTATCTGTACGAAGCCAAAGAATACTACAAGATGGCCTACCAGCTCGACCCGAAGTATGAGTTGGTAACGGAAAAACTGAGCGTTCTCAGTCTGATGAGCAACGAAATAGAGGACTTCTTCAAATACAACAATGAATGTAAGAATCCGCTCGACTCAGATGTCATTCTCGACCTGCTTGCCAGTCCTAACCATAGGGAAGAAGACGAGCAGACTCTTAAAGAGGTATTGAAGCGAATGAAAAAAGAAAGCAAAAAGAAAGGAAATAAATAATCAATTTAATAAACTCTATCCCTAGAAAACATGGAATCAGTAGCTTTTATCCAGTGGTGTCTGGATCATTTGAATTATTGGACTATCACCTTATTAATGACCATTGAAAGTTCTTTTATACCTTTCCCTTCGGAAGTGGTCATCCCGCCGGCTGCCTACAAAGCAGCAGTCAACGACGAGCTTAATATTTATCTGGTAGTTCTGTGCGCTACTATCGGGGCTAACATCGGAGCGTTAATCAACTATTACCTAGCTAAGTGGCTGGGACGCCCCATTATTTACAAGTTTGCCAGCAGCCGTATCGGGCATATGTGCCTGATTGATGAAGCTAAAGTTCGCAATGCCGAAGTCTATTTCGACAAGCACGGTGCACTTTCCACCTTTATCGGCCGGTTGATTCCCGCTGTCCGCCAATTGATTTCAATACCTGCCGGACTGGCTCAGATGAAATTGCATACATTCCTTATCTATACTACTTTGGGAGCCGGATTATGGAACACCATTTTAGCAATTATCGGTTATCATCTGGCTAAAGTTCCCGGCATTGAGAGCGAAGCGCAGCTTATAGCCAAAGTGACGGAATACAGCCACGAAATAAGCTACGGATTTATTGCCATCGGTGTATTTGTCGTTGCTTTCCTGATTTATAAGGGAATGAAGAAGAAATGATACATTTCAGGCACGGATTTATTTTGGAAATCCGTGCCTGAATTTTCTCTTTAATCTTAGAAATTGAACTGTACTCCTACTCCCAATATCTCCTTAAACTGTACATGGGCACCTTTCGTCCCGTCTTTCTGCGCAATCTTCACATCATCGTCATACATCAGATTGGTAGTAAGTGTAGTCGAGAACCACTTATTGATAATCATATTCACCTGCACTTCCCAGTTGACGTCTATATTCAGCGGCTTATGCAGATAATCGGAATATAAGTCCAGACGTGAATATACAGTCATATTTTTCAGAAATTCATATTTCACTTCCCCTTTTAGGTTGGCACCGAAGCTGGACAACAAATGCTTGCCGGAATTCACTCCGTAAGTTCCTTCATCAGAGAGGCGGTCATTCAGTACAAATGCACCGCGCCAGGAAGCAGGAGACAATACAACTGTAAATATCTTACCGGGGTCATACGTGAAGCCCAAACCTGTAATTACTTAATACTTATGTTATTTTATAGCTGCCAGCACCTTGTCATAGTCAGGTTCTTGTGTAATCTCGGGAACAAGTTCCGTATAAGCCACTTTGCCGTCCTTGCCGATTACGACTACCGCACGCGCCAGAAGCCCTGCCAATGGTCCGTCCGCCATGCGTACACCGTAGCTTTCGTCAAAATCGGAGAAGCGGAAATCCGACAATGGAACTACATTTTCGATACCTTCTGTCGTGCAGAAACGTGCGTGAGCGAACGGAAGGTCTTTAGAGATAGCCAACACGACCGTGTCCTTCATCCCGGCAGCCATCTTGTTAAACTTACGTACAGACGTAGCGCATACGCTTGTGTCCAGACTCGGGAAAATATTCAAAAGCACATTCTTGCCGTTCAAGTCTTTCAGCGAGAAAGAAGACAAATCTGTTTTCACCAGTTCGAAGTCAGGAGCGACTTTACCTACTTGTATAAATTCACCGATCAGTTTCACCGATTGTCCTTTGAAATTTGTTGTTGCCATAATGCATGTATATTTAAAATTTACTTTATATAGAAAACAACTATTACCCAAAATATGTTCACGAAAAAACTTTTCTAAATTTAGAGCCTGTTTAAATTTTCCTGAGATTATGTTAGATAGGCTTTACCGACCT
>ERZ778515.1166-NODE-1166-length-19914-cov-4.954328_pt1 | contig 19914 bp, 16 predicted proteins | sample MGYA00510343_ERZ778515 | MGnify/ENA primary metagenome ERZ778515 (study PRJEB29527, sample SAMN07138965) | mouse gut metagenome | material: feces | host: mouse | place: China:Nanjing | collected 2016-01-25 ...
GACGGAGGCCCTTTTTATCTTTATTAATTGTTGTGATTGTCGGTTCAGCGGCGAACTTTCTGTGTCTTGCCGCCTTGCCGGCGTAAATAGATTCCATTCGAGGGATTTTCGACGCGTATTCCCTGTAGGTTGTAATATACGGCGGGTGTGTTGTCGTTGCTATCGGCTATGATGTCGCGCACGGCTGTGTTTCCATCGATGTCTTCCGATTTTACCATGCAGGCGTTCACGATCTCTCCTGTCGTTGTATCCATAAGATATACGATGCAGTTGATTTTGGATTTTGATTTGATTTTGCTGTCCAATTTCATGGTGTGACTGAACTCATATTTCTGTCCCCCTGTGATGTTGGACGGGATGCTTCCCTCCAGGCCTGAGAATGATTCAAGCTGGCGTGCAACATCGTTGAATATTGTGCTGACTGAACTTCCTTTATATTCCCATCCGCCGCATGGTCCGTTCTTACCTCCCGAGTATCCGTTCTTTTGCACGTAGGGTCCTACGCCGTCTTCCGTTATTGCGAATGCGAGGGCGTATCTTGAATTATCGTCGTCGAATATGAATTCGGTGCTTGTGTTGAATGTTACTTTTGAAAGGGTTTCGTCGGTGAATGCGCATTTAGCTTCTACCTTTGCCAGTGCTGGAATCGCTCTGAGTTCTTCGTAGAGCGGGAACACGTCGTCGTTGGGGTAGATTATTATAGAGCGGTTGACGATTGCGTTGGGAAATGTAGGGAAGAACGTTATCACGTCAGAGAAGTCAGGCGATTCCATATAGTCTTGGGAATGTACTGCCAGGGGGATGAAAGAGCCGTCGGAATATTCCGTGCGGATTTTTTCAAGTGTGACTATACCCATGGGGCAGTATGGACACCAGGAGCCTGTGCCTTCCTCGATTACAATATTCCTCGGATATCCGCCTCCTTCGGGGAGTGATACGAGTTCGCTTCCGGATCTTTTTGAGGCGAATAAATTGTCGTTTCCGTTGACTTTGTCGATAGAAACGGAGAACGGAATTCCTGAACCTCCTTCGGAGCATACGATTCCGGAGATCTCCGCTTCGGTGCGTTCAAGGAAAGAAAGAGCTTTTTTGAGGGTGATGTTTGCCGTCTGTTTTGCTCCGTCACCCACGGTGTAGCTGAGTTCGACATTGCTCACAGGAGTGACTGATTTGGAATACAATTCTACTTTGGCTGAGAACTCTTTGTCCATTATCACGGTCGGGCCGACTTCGAGTCCGTTGATTAAAACGGCGTTTTCCGGACGGTTGTCGCCATCGATGGTAGCGCCTACGCAGACAAAACCGACACCTTGTGTTGATGTGTCGATCCAGTTCCAGGCTGCTGTAGCACTCTGGCGTATACCGGCATATCCTCCGCCGGTGATATTGCCGTGCTCAGCGCCGTCAATCACGATGGTCAGGTCGTTAGCATTTGTAAGGGTACAATACATGCCTATGTATAAAGCATTCCGGCCTGTGATAGTGTAAGGACTGTCGAGTATCACCGAGTTGTATATTCCGCCTTCTCCGCTTAGTTCGGTAGTCTGGGTTAAGGCCGGGGTGCCGGTCAATGTTTCCGATATGAATACGGTTGCTTCGGTGATATAGTTAAGTTGGGTGTTGCTGCGGAAACCGGAGTAGAAATTTATATGGGTGATATTGTTCCCTGCAAGCAAGGCCGCATCTTCTTTTGAGAGGCAGAATGCCATTGCAACCTGGCTTCCGGCTTTTGATGTATCGAAATTGATTGCGGCCACGGGATCGTCGGCAAGCATGTAGTCAATAGCCTCGCCGGCTCGTTCTGCTTTTGCGGCTCTGACTGTGCTTGTACCTGATTCAGGAAATGTTGTGCCGGATTGGACGGGAAGCAGTGTCTGTGCACCTGCGGAGAAAACCGATGCCAGAAACAAGCTTAAAACGGAATAGTACTTCATTGCAGTATTATGTATTGATTGTGATTAAATCTGAACTTATCAGCGTATATGGATTTTTCCGGTGTTGACAGTGTTTCCGGACTCTATTTTATATATATAGATTCCTGAAGGAATGGTCGATGTCGACAGGCTGCCTTTTCCGGATATTTCGGCTGTAAGAATTCCGGCGCCGGAAATACTGATAAGCGAGAGGCGGGAGGGCGAATCGACGTTGTATTCGACAGCTCCTTCAACGGCTTTGAGGAGACCGGATTCGGCGATTATTTCGATTTCCGAGGCTGTCGGACCCATTACTATGGTGAACTTCTTGATTGTCGCAGGGTCGTCGGAGTACCATGCCTCTATCTCGGCTGTCACGGTGGGAACATTATCGCCGGGGAAGAGGGTTCCGGTATATTCGAAATCTATGTTCAGACCTTTGCCTGCTTCGAGGCCGATTCCGCTTTTTGTTACTGAAGTGCCTTTCTCGCATTCGCCTCCGGCACATAGTTGTATTTTGTCGGATGATGAGGCTTTGACACTTATGTCCGAATTATCCGTATCGCTTGTGATGATAATTGCCGGAGCCATGGTTATATCGCGGAAATCGCCATAGTCATTGATCTCGACGTTGTTGAAAGTAACGCTTCCGCTGTTTTGTACGGGGGTACCTTCGACAGTGAATGTCAGTTCGCGAGCATGTAGTGAAGCTGCTAATAGAAGAAAGGACAGGAAGTAGATTTTTTTCATATAAATTATTGTTTTGATGTTATTGTTTGCGATTGGGTGGCGACATGTGTTCGGGCAGCCTGTATTACGCCGGAATCGTCCTGCAGGAATGCGACTACGTACAACTGCTCGGGATTCCAGCGTTCGCGGTCGTTGTCGCGCAAGGCTATGGAGTGTTTCAGATCTGTATGTATGAATTCTTTAATGGAAATGGCCTCGCCGTCTGTGCCGTTGACACAGGCGCGGAATACGTTGTTGTGCACATAGTCTGGGATGCGTCCGAGGTCTTTGTCTTTCTGGAATGCGACTATTCCGTTTTCGATGATCCATATCTGGTATCCGGCACTGATGTCGCGCATGGGTTTTATTGTGGACGTTATTGTTATATTGCCGTCAGGTCCGAGTGTTGCGCCGAGTTCTATCTCCACTCCGGCTTCTGTTTCCATCTCAGTGCGCACGACGTCGGTCCAGTCGCTTGGCGAAAGAGCACCCGAACGGCGGTTTACAACACCTTTTGGCCATGCTTTGATGGCGTAGCGGTCGTTATAGATGTTTCCTTCGGGCTGCATCAGACCTATATAGGCAGGATAACGCGTACGGTCGACACTTATGCCGAATTCTCCGCAATGTATGCTGACAGGAATCACATTTTCAGGGTATTGTTTTTCCAATGATTCCATAATGCGGTGTGCGGCAGGGCAGTTGACGCAGTCCTGACCGGTGAAATCCTCAATCAGAACCGCGCGCCTGGGATTGGTTTTTTCTACGGGAATGTAGCGTTCGTCAGGAGCAATATCGTCGCAGGAGCTGAAAAAGAATGCGATGACAAGTAAAAGAAGAGTAGGGTATGTTTTTTTCATCCGGATGATTATATAATGCACTGAATTTGTCAGAAATTATATGTGTAGGCTACCTGGAAGCCTCGGGTAGCCTGTACATAGCGGCATACTCCGCCGGAGCAGTTGAATCCTGCCCGTGTGCGTCCGTAGCTTACGGCGAGCCTGTTGGCTTTGTAGTTGCCTGTGATACCTGCCATATAATAATGTGTCCCGCTGCTTCCGCAATTCCACATATCGCTTACGGTCAGCATCAAGTATGGGACTACCGACAACTCAAGCAATCCGTACACCCAGTCTTTTTTGTCCTGGCGGGTGTGGAGGTATTGCAGTTCGTTGCGAAGGGTGAACCGCTTGTCTATTTTCCATTTTGTGTCGAGTACGAAAATGTTGGCGTTTATGTCCGGTCCGGGGTGTTTTTCGATCACTGAACGGTTGTAGAGCTGGTTCATGTACATGAAAGTCTGGCTGACAGATCGGCTCCATTTTTTATCTATCTGTAGGTTGATGTCGCGGTAATACTCCGGTCCCATTCCGAAGAAAGTGCTGTGATAGCCGTCTGTGCCCGCTGTCACGCCGTCGATTATATAATGAGGCGCATTGCGGTCGAGTCCCCGGATGTAGCTGGCGTTGATTTTTACTTTTGTGCCATATTTGCCTCCGAGGGCTGTCCGGCGTCGGAAATTATACGCGAATGAGGCCTGAAATGCCCACTCGCCGTCGGCAGCCTGAGTCGCGTATGGATACATGGCTGCAAGAGCATAGGTATGCAGATATGAAAACGCCGGCATGTTGTTGATGAATGCCGATATGCCGTCGACTCCGCGTTGGGAACGGAATGCCATATTCTCGCTTCTTTTAATCTGAATCTGTGCGCTGATGCCGGTTTTGGAGTATGTGGCGGAAAGCATCGCCGCGTTTCCGTACCCGTATGTGAATTCGTTGTCGGTCGACGGGTCCTGACTTTTCCAGGCGTATTCGGCCAATATTCCGAAGTCGCCTTTCTGGAAATTTGTTCGCAGATCAAACGCGCTGACGTATTCAGGAAAATTCAGACTGTAGTCGGTTCCCGGTATGGTCATTCCATTGGAGTCTTCATGTTTCAGGACATAGGAAGCGCCAAATGTCCACGCGATATTCTTTTCGCGTAATTTCCGAGCCATTTCATCGATGGATATCTCGCCGTCGGCGCCGTATATCCGGGAGTTTCTGTCCCAGCTCCAATAACGGCGTTGAAGTCCGCCGAGCACAGTCAGCCGTACACCCGGAATCGCGGACACCCGCAGTCGTCCGCCACGTATGGAATTGTCGATTCCGAGCGAACGTTCTTCGTAAGTGCGGAGTATGAAACCGCTGCCGAACTGTTCGTAAAAATCGCCCGCGGTCAGTTCGAAGCCTTTGTAGCGCCCTTTTATGTAGATGTTGGGGACTCCCCAGCCTTTAAAATCGTTTTCGAACCCGGGGAGTGGCCATTTCATGAATTCCAGACGGACTCCGGCATCGACGTAGCGGCTGATGAGGTTCAGATCGGCATAGGTGTTGAACAGCAGCTTTTTGTCGAAAGTGCCGGTATTTATTGCATCATCTTCTTTGGGAAAGAGCAAGTCGGCCTGTACGCTTCCGTGGAGTGCTACGCCATTGTCGCCTCCTATGTTTATTGCATGTGATTGTATTGCCGCTGTCAGCAGCAATACAAATGTCGGCAGGAGCTTCAGTCTGAAAGTCATCTTTTATAGTTTTCTTATTTTTTTGAGCTGCATTTGCGGACGGCTTTGATTATTTCCGATTCGGAACCGTCGGTATAGCCTGAATGGTTGTAGACGATTTTTCCGTTTCCGTCAAGCACAAGAACGTGGGGAACGCTCTGAAGTCCAAGGCTATTGAAAAATTCCTGTTTTTCATCGAGGAGTACATCGTATTCCCAGGATTCAGCGTCGACAAGAGGCTTTACCTTGTTGGCGTTCTGGGCTTCGTCGATTGATACGATATACATGTTGACACCTGTTTCGTCCTGCCAGTCAGGGTAGACCTCAGCTATGGCTCTGAGTTCCCGCATGCAAGGCTTGCACCATGTGGCAAAAAAACTTATGATGACAGGTTTGCCGTTTTTTGCAAGTTTTGATGAATCGATCGCTTTTCCGTTGAGGCTTTTTAGAGGAACGGATGGCAACTGGGCTACTGATGCAAGAGTGAATGCAAACAGAAACACTGATGCTAATAATGATTTTTTAATCATATAGATGTTTTGACTTAATTTATTTCGCAAAAATAAAAATATTATTTTATTATCACAAGATATTTTAGTTTAAAATATTCCATATTTATGTCGCAATAAAAAAAGTCCGCATGGTTAGTGGTATTTTTGACAAAATGTTATTGATATCGGGTTAAAGTTTTAGATATGTCAGAGAAAAATATTTTGATATATAATAGATTTTTTTTGAGAAAAAGATTTAGATAAAGAAAAATGTAGTTATATTTGCCATGTGATTTATATTTGTTTTGAAATTCAATGAAAAAATCGATATATCGGAAGATTTGCTGTCGAGATTCATCCATTAATCAATATATGTAATATGAAAAAAAACTTTACTTTTTGCTTTGGGCGCATTTCTTCTTGGAAGCGCATCTGTCCATGCTGTTCCGACTATGGAGCTGGTTCCCGGTTTTTGTGGTACCAAAGTGTCGCCGGACGGTCGTTATATCGGTTCATCATATTTAGGTGTAATCCTTATAAAGGATCTGCAGACAGGTGTTGTGTATGAGTATGGCGACGGTACGATTGAAAATTCCTTCGGGCATTGCAATGCGTTCTCGAAAGTCGGTACGGCAGTCGGCTCTATGGGCGATGTAGCCGCAATCTGGGACGGATCTGATTTCAGGATACTCGATGAAGACAGCCCTTATTCGCTTTCTTATGCCAATGCCATCACTCCCGATGGAACACGTGTGGTGGGTGATGTTTCAAATCCGGGTAATGACGAGGGTCAGGAAGGACAGTTGCTTGTTCCTGTATACTGGGATGTTAATCCTGACGGTACTGTTAGTGATGCGGTGATTCTTCCCCATCCGAAACTGGATTTTACCGGCCGTAAGCCTATTTATGTAACGGCATTGTCTGTAAGTGAAAATGGCAAGACCATAATAGGTCAGGTTATGGATTACTCGGGAGCAGTTTGCACTCCTATCGTATATACCCAGGACGACAGCGGCGAATGGAGTTACAGCGAACCGGGTGCCGAACTGGTTAATACATTGAATCTCGAACTTCCTGAATATCCCGAAGAAATCGGTCCCGGACCGGATCCGAAAGATTTCATGACTCCTGAGAATTTGGAGGCTTATAATAATGCTTATCAGGAATGGCTGGATAGTAATTATACTACCGAATATCCCGAATACGGATATTATATGAGCGCTGAAGAGATTGAAGCTTACAACTCCGCTGCAACGATTTACAACGAAAAGGCTGAGGAATTCAATGCAAAAATCGACGCATATTTATCCACGTTTAGGGAGATATTGAGCTGTTCGGCGCTTTTCACTTTCAATAGTGTGGTTGCATCTCCTGACGGAAAAAAATTTGTTATCGCTGTGACTGTCCAGTCGGAAGAAATGTGGGGGCCGGATTCTTCCTATCAGATCTATTTTGACCTTGAAAAAGGCACATATACAGAGTTTCGATCAGATCTAAACCTTTCGCCCACAACGTGTCTGAACGACGGAACAATAATCTCTTCTGTCATTCCGTCAGGTTACGCCGATCCTACACCTGTTGCATCTTATGTCAAGGCTGCCGGTTCTGACAGTTTTGTGCCTTTTGAGGATTTTATTGCCGCGCGTAACCCTGTATTCGGCGAATGGATGAACGACAATCTGCGTCATGACTATGAAAGTGTTGATATGGATACGTACGAACCGATTATCGTAGAGAAACATCTTTTCGTAGGCCAGGTACGTTGCAGTGACGACATGAATGTTTTCCTCGGATTGGTTGAGAGTTATGGATGGCTTGACCTTCCTGCCGGTGATATGCCTGCCGACTATAGCTCATACGTCATTGTCGACGATCCGGGAAGCGGTATCCATGGAGTCAGAAATGATTCTGTATCCGATGTGACAGTACGTTGCATAGGCAGCGGTGTCCTGAGAGTGGAAGGTGATGCGGTAGACGGACTTTCGGTTTATGATCTTTCAGGTCGTCTGGTGTTCGTTGTATCGGATATCGAGCGCGATATTCCCACCGGTCTTAACTCAGGTGTTTATGTTGTGAAAGTGTCTTCCAACGGCACTTCTTCGACAATCAAAGTTGTGATATAAGATAAATTCAATACATCCGGTCGCAAGGCGGCCGTCATGATATGTCAAGGTCGATTTTCCGTTAAGGGAAGTCGGCCTTGCTTCGTTATATGGAAAATTTGAAAAGATTTGTAATTGTGACTCGGTATGTTAGAAATTTTTTCTTTGTAGGGTTTCATATTTGTCTGATTTTTAATAAAAACGTACATTGTCCAATAAATTGTCCAATACATTTCTTTGTTTTTTACTTGCGTACAGCTATAATTTTGTATTAAAATCCGGTATCGACAAAAACCGGAGATAAAAACTTCAATTTTGCAACTGATAAAAAGACATATTAGATCTGCAATAGCTTCTATTGTCGTTTCCGGAAATCGGCAATTTCTAAATAAGCGACCAAGAATGGCGGCAGACTACCACGTTACAGTACAGGACGTGGGCGTTTGCACATTAAGGTTGCATGGTGTTTGCCGATACCTCAGAAACTTAATGGCCGCAGGCGCCCATTCTTTTTTTGCCTTTATCTTTAATTTAAAAGCTTGTATCACAGTCTTGTACCCCCCCCCCCAGTATGTTGCGCGTCAGGCAAACGATAATATCGTTTCCCGCACCTTGTGCCGGAACCGTTTGTCGGTCGCGCACACAATCTTACCATAGTGTTTTTACAATGAAAATACTTTCAACCCTATTTTTAGCTCTGACAATTATTGCATCAGGAGCTAAAGCTCAGAATATAGCTTTAAAGAGCAATCTGTTGTATGACGCTGCGCTGAGTCCCAATCTTGGTATTGAAGTCGGGTTGGCTTCTCGTTGGAGCCTGGAGTTAAGCGGAAATTTCAACAACTGGACTGTAGGCGTCGGTCACCGCTGGAAGCACTGGATGCTTCAGCCTGAAGCCAGATATTGGTTTTGTGAGCGTTTCGGCGGTCATTTCATAGCTGTTAATGCAATTGGTGGCGAATATAATTTCGGCCGTCTTGGCTGGCACGACTTTCTTGGCAGCGATTTCAGCAATCTGCGAAATCGGCGCTACCAAGGATGGGCTGCCGGTGCCGGTGTAGGCTACGGCTATACATGGATGCTTTCACGACACTGGAATCTTGAGGCCGAGGCGGCTTTCGGATGGATTTATACGCGCTATGAATCATATCCGTGTGCAAGTTGCGGATCAAAACTCGAGTCCGGTCGCGTCCACAATTACGTGGGACCGACAAAGCTTGCTCTCAATATTGTATATCTTTTTTAAGGCTCTCCAATGATGAAAAAACATATAACGACATTTGTGCTTTCGGTTTTGTCTGCATGCGTCGGCGCGAACGCCCATCAGTTGCCGTCGCTTGCAATAAACGGAGCGGAAGTCAGTGTGGCGAACGACAGCCTGCATATTGTCATGACCGTAAACACGTCAGCCTATTCCATCGGAAGCGAGCGTGACGTCACATTGCGTCCCGTTCTGTACGACACCGACAGTACCCGCAGTATCGGAATGCCTGCAATAGTCATAGCCGGCCGTACACGCCATGTACGTTATGAACGCCGTCAGGCAGCATTGCCTGACAACACTGCCGCACTACTTGGAGCCGGTAAAAAAGGAACTGAATATCACTATAGGTTTTCTATACCTTTCGCCGGATGGATGGAGCGTTCGACAATCGCAATTAATGCCGACGAGCATGGCTGCTGCGGCAAGGATGGCAGGAAAGAGTCGATAGGAATGGCATCCGTCGACATGACACCCCATGAGTTTGTCGTGCCTGAATTTACAGTAGCGGCTCCGCCGGCTTCAGGTGAAAAGACTCAGGAACTGAGTGGTCGTGCATATCTTGATTTCAGAGTGAACCGCACCGAAATCGATCCCGGTTACCGCCGCAACCCCTTGGAACTGCAATCCATCGTCCGTACGATCGACGCCGTACGGGAGAATCCGGACGCTACCATCACCGATATCTATATAAAAGGCTTTGCATCTCCGGAAGGCAGTTATGCAAACAATATACGCCTGTCGCTGGGGCGCGCCAAATCGCTTAAAGATTTCGTAAGGGAACTTTACAGCCTGGACGAAAGCATATTCCATACCTCGAACGAGCCTGAGGACTGGGTCGGTCTTCGCGATTCCGTCGTTGCTTCCTCTCTTGCAGAACGGGATGCGATACTGGCTGTGATTGATTCGCGGCTCGAACCCGACGCCAAGGATGCCAGACTGCGCCGCGATTTTCCCGATGCTTACCGATATCTGTTGTCGACTGTCTATCCCGCACTCCGCCATTCGGATTATACCGTGCGCTATACCATACGCAGCTACACGGATATTGAAGAGATACGTCGTGTGATGGCAGAACGTCCGGCCGATCTTAGCCTTACGGAATTTTATCTTCTGGCCAACAGCTACGAGCCGGGGAGTGCTGAATATGATGCAGTGTTCGATACGGCGGTGCGCATGTATCCCGACGACTATACAAGCAACCTCAATGCCGCCTCCGTTGCTGTAAACAAAGCGGATTACGAAGCTGCTGAAAAATTTCTGAAACGTGTGCGCAACTATCCTGAGGCTGATTACCTCCGCGGGGTCATGGCGGCACGCAAGGGGGAATATGACTCGGCCCGGCAGCTTCTGGAACGTGCCCGCGATGCCGGAGTGGATAAGGCCTCCGAGGCTCTCGACAATCTGTCGGACGTAGAACGGCACGACCGTACGGTCAGCTATATCGAAGACAAATCCGATGGGGCGTTTTTGAAAAAGAACAAATAAATCAATCCATTAATCTTTAATATTTAACAGATGAAGTATTTATCAAAAATTTTCGCAGGAGCCTTGATTCTGGGACTCACTGCATGCAGTAATGATGAACCGAACGGGGGAGATCCGTCGGTCAATCCGGTGCCTGATGGAAAGCCGTTCTATTCATCCATTAGTTTCTCTATTCCTTCTGCACGCAGCGGCGAAGCCAATGAAGGAGAGGAAATCGGTCAGGACTACGAAAACAACGTAGGTTCCATATTGGTGGTGGTAGCTTCAAAAGAGAATAGCGACTATAAGTTTATTTCATGTGCGCTCAATAATGCACCTATTACCGGAAAAGCCAGCTCTACCCATACAATAGTCTTTCAGAACAAAGAAGCTCTTTTTGAAAAGGCCGGTAGCGAGGTCTATGTGTTCGCTTACTGCAATCCTTCGGATGAATTGAGAAGCAAGGTTGCAGGTACATTGAGTCCTGAAACAGGCAAATATGAAAACGGCCTTACAGTCGGCGACTCTTTCACGGAATTCGTTTACGGAGAATTCAATTCTACAGATGTGGCTGACAGCTGGCGTCGCAACGCTTTCCTGATGACAAGTATTGAGATTGTGAAGAAAACACTTCCGAATGAAGATGAGCTGAAAACATACGATTCACCGACAAATCCTCTTCCGCTTGGCACGGTTCCCGTAATCCGCACGGCCTCACGTTTCGATTTCCGTGACGCTTCGCCCGAAACCAACCTGACATATCCTATTTATGATCCCCATAAGACAGGAGCGGATGGAGGAAAGCTCAAGGTCGCCGATGTAACTCTCAAGCGTGCAGCCCTGTTCAATCTCCGCAATCAGTTCTACTATCTGCCCAGAGTTCTGGCACAGGGAGCAGGCGAAAGCGTTCTGCCTACACTATGCCCCGGCATGGTTGGAATGGAATTCGGTGTAAATGGCGAAAACAATTTCACTCCTGTCTTTGTAATGTCGCCTTCGGCTGCTACATATTCCAATCCGATAGTAGAGAAACTTGATCCCACTGCAAGCGATGCTGTGAGTGCTTCTTTCGCCGGCCTGGAGTGGCAAGCTCTCGCGGATGTAGTGAACGGAACTGAAGACAGCGACAGCGAATGGAACGAAGGCGATAACGCGCAGGACGGCCGTAAAGGCTATCATATCTGGCGATATGCTTCTGAAAACACATTCGCCGAAAATGTCGAACCGACGAATGATAAAATCACCGGTATCGTATTTGAGGCTCAGATTGTCGTTCCTGAAGATTTTGGTAACAAGACCGGCGATGTGTACGAAACCATGTATCTTTACGATGGAATATTGTATGCAAGCGCGATATCGATCGATGCGGCTGTAAAAGAAAATCCCTCGTCGGTACTTGCAAATGCGTTCGAGGCCGCTTTCACAATTACCAGGGACGAAGACGGCAATGTGACCAAAGCAGAACCTAAGGATGATGAAACCCTTGCAAACCTCGGTTTCACGCCCTACAAGCCTAACAGCTCCAACGAGTATCTCTGCTATTACTACTATTTCAACCGTCATGTCGACGACAATAACAACCATGAAGTAGGTCCGATGGAATTTGCCACAGTCCGCAACAACGTCTACAAGATCGCTGTCAAGGACATCAAGAAATTCGGAGCATTCACTCCCGAATCGGCTACAGACTGGGATACATATTTCAGCGTCGATGTTGAAGTGCGCAACTGGGTTGTGCGTGTCAACGACGGCATCGAATTTTAATCAACAACACTTACAAATCATGCGTGGAGGCGCTGTAGCGCCTCCACGCTAAAAAACAATGATAAAACTATCTGAACCTCTTATCCTGACGCTTGCCGTGGCAACAGCTCTTGCCGCTACATCATGTGGCACTGTTTTCGAAGAGCTTGAACCATGCCGCACAGGTGTTGAGATGCGTTTTGTCTACGACTGCAATCTTGAGTCTGCAAATGCCTTTCCGACTCAAGTGGAATGTCTTACTCTTCATATTTTTGACTCTGACGGAGGTTTTGTGACTACTGTCACGGAAACATCCTCTGTCCTCTCCGACGAAAACTGGCGTCTGACTCTTGATCTTGAGCCGGGAAGCTACCATGCGATAGCATACGGCGGCATAGCATGCGGCGACGATTCGTTCGCCCACGATGCCGTGCCGGCAGAAGGCAGCGACTATCATGATATAGCCATGCGGCTTAAACAGGATCATATAGGACGGCTGCTGGCCGACCATTTCCATGGATCGCTCGATTTCGAAGTGGACGACAATCCTGCGGTGAACGACTACAGTCGTGTCACCCTTTCAATGCGAAAGACCACAAACCGCTTCCGCATACTTCTTCAGCAACTCGACGGAACGCCTGTCGACGGCGAGCTTTTTGATTTCTTTATAACAGACAATAATTCGGTTCTTGATTGCGACAATGTTCCGCTAAGAACCGCCGACATAACATACAGCGCCTGGAATAAAGGCTCTGTCACCACGGCTGAAACCGGTCGCGCCGGAGCTGTTATCCCCGATGTCACTCTCGGATTCGGCGAACTCAGCACATCGCGCCTGCACACATCGAATAATCCGTGCCTTGTCATCCGCAGCCATGTTTCCGGCCGTGATATCGTGGAACTCCCGCTCAACCGCTATCTCCTGTTCTCTAAAGCCAGTGATTCGCCGTGGAGCGATCAGGAATACCTCGATCGATGCAGCAGCTGGAATCTTACGTTTTTCCTTGACAGAAACAATTTGTGGGAAGAAACATATATAATAGTCAATGGCTGGAGAGTGCGTATTGAAGATACCGAATTTTAACGACGGCAATAACGATTGAATTATAAACATCCGTAGATGGAACATATCAGGACAGTATTTTTGCGAATTTTTGTGGCAGCCCTTGTCGGCTTGTCGCATGCTGCCTGCTCTCGTGTTCCGGAAGGCGGAGAACCCGATGTGCCCGAAAATATGACGACTGCAATCCTGACCGTACGCCTGAGCCTGTCGGGTGCAGGGGCCGTGACATCGTCCCACAATGACGATATGAGGCTGACGCAATCCCGCGCGGGAGAAGATCAGGCAGACGGTAGCGACGAGATGCTCCATACGGTAAGAATAATAATCCTCGACGGCGACGGTTACGTAGAACACAACACCCTCTGGGATCTTACTGCCGATCCGGCGGTGATAGCATCCGGCTTGAGTTTCCCTGTGAAACGTAACGACGACAAGACTCTTATATTCATCGGGAACGAGGCAGGTGCTGTCGTGACCGATATGTCGGACGGCAGCAATACCGGAGTCGGACGGTATTTCAGCCGCTTCTATCCTGCACTGGGAAATCAGCGCGTACATGTCGATATCGACGCTCTCCGGCGTAATCTTGTCCTTGACCTGTCGGCAAACAACGACGCCGATGCCGTTGGAATGCAGCTCAGAAGGCCACTCGTGGCAACAGCCGTTTATGAGAACTTTCATATCGGCGACGATGAAAACTATTCCGGACATTTCTATCTGCACAGGGCTGCGGCAAAATACACATACAGACTGACAAACAATTCTACCGACGGTTCGGTCATTGTGCGTGCCATAACGGTTAACAATGTCGCGGCACGGCAGAACTTTTTCTTTGATGCCGTGTTCGGTGCCTACAACCAGCTATCGGTCGATTCGTATGTCCCGTTTGCCGGCGACGGGGATGAATATGTTTTTCCTGTCGGTGTCGACATACCTGCCGGACGCACCGTTGAGATAGGTCCGTTCTACATCCCCGAAGGGCCGGTCGTCAACGCCACGTCGGCATATTCCACCGGCCTGGCTCTTAACGATGAAGAGCCGGTAACACGTGATATTACGTATGGCGGTGATTCCGGGCGGCAGAAACTGATGACCGACCTGCCTCGCAATACGCATGTTGTAATAAACGGTTCTTTCAGGCGTTCCACCGCCACCGACCTGATGCTTGATGTCACGGTGTGCCCGTGGAATACTTATATCACCGATATTCCTTCCTATGACTGACTCCATAAAATATATTAAGTCCTTTTTGCCGCGCATATTCGCTACTTTTCTTATTGTGGCATTTGCCGTGGCTTGTGCCGACGAAGGTATTGTTGCGCCCGACGGCAGACCCGAGGAAGGCCTGCCTGCCATGCTGACTCTGCCTGTGCGCCTCTCCGAAAGGCAGTCGGTGTCGCGCTCCGATATCCCCGACAACCGCGTCACATCATTGTGGATCGGACTGTTCAGCGAAACGACAAGGGAGCTGAAAGACTATTATATCGTGGATAACATAAGCGATGAAACACCCGAACATCAGTGGCGGGAAGTGAAGATTCCGACAACTTCCGGGCGTGTATATGCCGTAGGAGTGGCGAATTTTGAAAGCCGTTATGCCATTATGCCGGGGGTGGACGGCATAGTCCCGCTGCGTCAGGCACTTCTGAACATACGCGATTGGAACGATTATTGCGATGTGGCCGTCACATTCACGGTCGACGGCGGCGTGAGTATCGACGAACCACTGAAGTCCTTGCTGATGAGCGGTGACTATTCCGAAAACTATCAGGAAGGGCAGCCGCATCCGGGCAACACCATTCCAGGCACGAGTCTGCTTGACATTACACCCGGCGAATTTACGGCCAAAGGTTGCATACACCTCCGCAGGCTGATAAGCCATAATGTATTCAATGTCGAGTTCAACAAAAACAATATCGAGAGCTTCCGTATCGTCGGATGGCAGGTTTTCAATGTGCCTAATTCGTCGTGGTTGCGCGAGAGGCCGCTTGACGCTGAAGTTGCCAACTCAGGAGAGCAGCATGTGATCGGCGGGATATCCGTGGCAGAGTCGGAACACCAGACCGTTGTAGATGTCGAAGATAATGTTGTTTCGTTTGATTTCTGGCAGACCGAAAACAGGCATACGGGTCTTGTTCCCGGTGCCGAATTCGACGCTGCCGACGCATACAATTACCGCGACCGTGAATTCAAGAATGCCGACGGCAGCAACAACAGTGGAAAATTCCGCAGCCTGCTTGAGTCGCCCGACGACAACTCATACCGCAACAATGCCACGTATGTGACTTTCGAGGTTGAGATGACTATGAAAGTGGACCAGAACGGCAAGCCGCTGACCGACAGCGGGACGAATGCCCGCATGGTTTCGGCTGAATATACCGTCCATCTCGGATACTGTGAGAACCGCGACGACGAGATGGAGCGAGTGCGCGACTTCAACTGCCGGCGCAATACGCGTTATACATACAATATAAAGATAAATAATGTGAACAGCATGATTGTCGAGGCTACGTCCGAAAAAGAAACTGTGCCGTCGGTCGAAGGCAACGTGTCCGATATTTCCGACAAGTATTACGAACTCGACTCGCATTATAATGCTGTCAATGTATATTTCTCCACTTCTGACCTGAGCGACTTCAAATACTACATGCACGTCTACGACCGTAACCGTAGTCGCCGTGTCTATACGTCCGACAAACCGGAGGAGATTCCCGATTCCGGATCGGATGACTTCATGTTCGTTTCGTGGATTGAGTTCAGGCCGACCGGCGGCGAGAATGTCATCGCGTCCTATAAACCGCATTCCGCGTCTACGACAAGAGAGCCGACTTATTACCTCTGGGAGATGAAAGGAAAGCAAGGCGGCTGGTACACTATGTTTGTCGACGAGTATGTCTACGAGCGTTACGATAGTTCGGGAAATATAAACGAGGCAGACCGCTACAACTGGCGTTGGTTCACCGATACGGAAGACCGTCGTGTGTGGTTGAATGTGCGTGGCGATGAGTCTGCTGACAAGGAAACCATATACCATCATTCCAAGTATGCCATATCCCAGCGCTCCATGCAGACATATTATAACCACGACATGGAGGTGGCGGCATTGGGTGTCGAACATGTCAACGAGTCGCTTGGCTTGAATCTTCGTGCCACGTATGCAGCTCCCGGTGTGGATTGGACGACCTCCGGACGCTATTCGGTGTCGCGTTATGTCATGAACACACGAAATTCATCGACATGGCGTGAAAATTATTTCCGGTGGAATGCACTTGTCAACGCGAATAATTTCCAGCAGACAAATGCGATAAACGGTGTGCAGGGAATGACACGGCCGGCGATGACCTACTCTATACCGGCTTTGGTGCAACTTACAGGCCAGAGCTATACCCAATATGATCCGGACCAGTCTTCTTCGGCGAAATATGTTCAGGCTATAAACGCCTGCATGAACCGTAACCGCGACCTTGACGGCGACGGTTATGTAGACCGTAACGAATTGCGGTGGTTTGTGCCATCCACAACCCAGTATATTCGTATGATTCTCGGGCGCCAGGCGCTTAAGACTCCTATTATGGATTATGACAACAATCCGTCGCTGACATATAAATCCAATCAAGAGAATTCCCGTCTGCTGCTTTACACCGCCGACCATAAGATGATATGGGCCATGGAAGGCTTGTCCATATCGTCATGGATGCAGTATGGCGGCGGTGCGCCGTGGCATGTGCGTTGTGTGCGTTATCTCGGCACCGGCGTAAGCGACTTTTCAATGGTCAGCAAGGTCGAGCCGCCGTATCATCGGCTCCCCGGTACCAATATAATACGTATGAACCGTATGTCGCCTAAAGCGATGCGTACGGAAGCTTTTACCGATTCCCGTCATCCAATGCCTGTGCATCACATCGCCGACCAGCGATATAACCGTTGTTATGAGGCTTTTGAAGTTGCGGAAAAACCGATATATCTGGCGCAGCTCGGTTTGTCGGGCAATCTGTCGTGGTCCGATTATCTTGCGAGGAACAATCCTTGTGCAAGCCTTGACACCGATACCAAGAAGGGCTGGCGCGTGCCTAATCAGAAAGAGGCTTCGATATATTCCACATTCGGTACGGAATTCTATCAGGTGCCGTCCATAACTATCAACCGGGAAACTATCAATGTGTCCAGCCTGCTTACGTGCACATTCACATATTATGATATAAACGGTCAGAATTCCAAGGACAAAACCATAACATCGGCTAATAACAGGGATTTGAAAGTGCTGACGTCGAACGGTTACATGACACAGGATCCGCGTTTCTATAACCTTGGATATGCGACTTATAAAAACTATGCAATACGCTGTGTGCGTGATGTGGTCGAATGAATATGAAGACAATGCTATGCGGCACTTGCTTGTAAAACTGTTGCTTGTCGTACATGCTGTTTTTTGTTTGGTCGCCTGCGGACACCGACAAGCATCCGGGTCGTTTGAAAGCCGGGACATCCCTGTCGAAGTCGTACCGCCATCGATTCCCCCATTAATTGACGATGTTCGGGAGCGTGTGGGTTGGCTTACTGCTCATTATTGGGACAATATGGATTTTTCCGACCGTTCGCTCAGTCTTGACACGGCCTTTATGGAACAATCTTTTGCAAGTTATACTTCTGTACTTGCCATGGCCGACAGTAGCGCGCTCTATAGGGCGGTAGGTATCCTGCTTGATAAGGCGGCTCCGTTCGCCGATTCTTCGGATTTTCTTTTCGATATAGCCGACCGCTATCTTTTCGACCCGGAATCGCCTGTCTATTCTGAAGAATTGTTCTTGCCGTTCCTTGACTATGCGATAGCCGGCGGCCGCGACAGCATTGGCATATTGTCGGAAAAGCGTGAGATAGCACTTAAAAACCGCCCCGGAAGCAAGGTGCGCGATTTCACTTTTGCGACACCGGAAGGCGCGACGGGGCACTTGATTCACAGGGATTCGGATGCTGATATCCTATTGGTTTTCCACGAACCCGGCTGCGGACGATGCAAGGCCGTAGAAGAAAGGCTTGCGCGTGATGCTGCCATTGCCGGACAAGCGGCTGAAGGCCGTTTGCGAGTCCTGTTCATATATCAGGGCGACGATGTCGGAGCATGGTGCAAAGCGATAGCGGATTTTCCGGATTTCTGGGAGCGGGGACGCGACGCCGATGGTGTAATCGATCGCGACGATATATTCATTGTCCGTGCTACTCCGACAGCCTATCTTCTGAGTCCTGACGGAACCGTCCTGCACAAGGACATACGTTTCTGACAGAGCTTCGTTGTGAAAAAATAACATTTTACGCTTTGCCCCGCTGTTATATTTATTTTGAACGGCGGGGCGAATGTCGTAATTTTGTTCTGCAAACAATAACCTTGAAAGATACCGATGGAAAAAACATGGCGTTGGTTTGGACCCAACGATAAGATTACGCTTGAAATGTTGCGCCAGATAGGCGTGGAAGGTATTGTCACCGCACTCCATCACATTCCGAACGGCGAGGTGTGGACTCTGGATGAGGTGATGAAGATGAAAAATTATATAGAGGAGCGCGGATTGCGCTGGTCTGTAGTTGAGAGTCTGCCTGTTGCGGAATCTATCAAATACGGCGGGTCTGACCGTGACGGGCTGATAGAGCGCTATAAGGAAAGCCTTGCCAACCTTGGAAAGGCAGGAGTGCGGACAGTGTGCTATAATTTCATGCCTGTGCTTGACTGGGCACGCACCGACCTTGACTACCCGAACGCCGACGGCACTACAAACCTCTATTTCAATCTTGCCGAGTTTGCGTACTTCGACATACATATTCTCGGACGTGAGGGAGCGGATGCCGATTATGATGCCGACACGCTGGCACGCATGGATGCGGAAGTGACTCCTCGTATGGATGCCGACGCGCGCAGGCGCCTTGTAGAGAATATAATCGTAAAGACCCAGGGCTTTGTAAACGGTAATATCAGCGAGAACGATCTGCAGCCGGTAGAAAAATTCCGCAGTCTTCTTGAACTGTATAAAGGAATAGATGCCGATACGCTTCGTGCCAACATGGCTTATTTCCTTAATGCGATAATGCCCGTGTGCCGGCAGTACGACATAAATATGTGCGTGCATCCCGACGACCCGCCTATGCCGATTCTCGGTTTGCCGCGTATAGTCACATGCGACGCCGACATAGAAGCGTTTCTCAATGCGGTTCCCGACCCTCATAACGGTCTGACATTCTGTGCCGGTTCGCTCAGTGCCGGCGCCCACAACGATGTTACGGAACTCGCCCGCAAGTATGCCTCACGCACTCATTTTGTCCATGCACGTATCTGTCGTGTGCTTCCGGACGGTGATTTCCGCGAGTCGTCGCATCTCGATTCGCGACTTATCGATGTGATCCGTACATTCGAGCGCGAGCGACCGGGAGTGCCGATGCGCGTCGACCATGCACCTCTGATGCTCGGCGACGGCGAGATGGGTTATAACGCCGGATATTCTTTCCACGGACGTATGCTTGCACTGGGCATGGTCAGTGGTATAATGGCAACAATCGATTCTGAACAGAAATGAAAAACTTATTCGATATAAAAGATAATGTGACCGTCATAAC
>ERZ778515.1184-NODE-1184-length-19730-cov-6.269886_pt1 | contig 19730 bp, 11 predicted proteins | sample MGYA00510343_ERZ778515 | MGnify/ENA primary metagenome ERZ778515 (study PRJEB29527, sample SAMN07138965) | mouse gut metagenome | material: feces | host: mouse | place: China:Nanjing | collected 2016-01-25 ...
TACTTATCACCTTCAGAGATAGCGCCAACAGGGCACTCATCGATACATGTTCCACATGCAACACAATCGTCGTTAATTACGTAAGCCATTTTCTTTAATTTTTAATTATTAGTACTAATCAGTCCGGCAAAAATAGCGCTTTTTCGCCGATTACAAGAACACAACCTACTCCTTTTTCACTATTTAAAACAAATCTAAACTAAACACAGGCAATAAGCCCGCCTTCCTTCCGTTATTGAGATATAATTAAGAAAGAGTTTCATGAAGAAAGTTACCGTATTAGGGTTTCTCTGTATCCTGTCAATCGGGCTGACGGCACAAACGCGCCGCCTCCAGAACCGGCCTTACATTGACGAGCGCCGTTTTCATTACGGCTTCCTCATCGGATTACATATGCAGGATATGGAACTGAAAAACAACGGTTACACAGATCCTGCCAGCGGCGAACAATGGTATGCCGAAGTTGACAATTACAATCCGGGATTCAGCGTCGGCGTACTAGGTGAAATGCGGCTGAACAAATATTTGGCTTTAAGACTGGTGCCTACCATGCACTTCGGCCAAAAGCACGTTACCTTTCACGAACAGGTGAGCGGACGAGACAGCACCCAGAATATCAAATCCACCTATTTGTCCTTTCCGCTCGACTTGAAATTCACGCCTCCCCGCTTTAATAATTACCGTCCTTACTTCCTGGCAGGTGTCAATCCCATGATCGACTTAACCGTACGCAAACACCGTGCTCTGCTTACCAAACCTTTCGACTGTTACCTGGAAGTGGGAATGGGATGCGATATCTATTTCTCGTTTTTCAAGATGATACCGGAACTGAAATTTTGTTTCGGCCTGACAGACATTCTGCAAAAGAACCGAAGCGATCTCATCGACAAGTCCATGCTCAAATATACCCATTCGCTGGACGGGGCCTCATCAAAAATGATCGTCCTGACGCTTTACTTTGAATAAAACCTTACATCTTGTGCAGCATCTGCAAGGTACACAACAACAATGCGAAAAGTAAAAATAGATTTGTCCTTTTCCTCCAAATTATACTTTTGGGATTACCTATATGAAATCCGTTTATCGCATTCATGTAATTGACAAGCTCAATATAAAATCACAAAGCATTTGCGAGATTACCGGCTTTCACACCTAATTCCTCATCCCGAGTTCACGTTAATCACAACAAATGAATGGAAAAGTTTCATGAATAGCTGAATAGTTGAATGTATACCTAATTATTTATTATATAACTATTTATAATGAATGCATAGTGATAGGCGCTGTTGCCCGGAATAGTATATTGAGGCAATGTGCGTGCCCCCCAAGCGTCTATGCCTCCTACACCGTGAACGTTGAGATCGATATTCACATTAATAAAACGCCCCCTATTAAGTTCGTATGGATGTGCCACGTCAGCATCCTCTTCGCCGTAATCGGTAATGTTGAAGCACAACGGCTGCATTCCCTTGATGTCAATAGCCTGCACGTTGTCCGTCAACGTAAACTCGCGAACATCGCATCTGTAGGCATTGTCTTGCGGACGCACATAGTCGTATCCGAACTCACGAACATTCATTTTGTATGTTCCGATATGCTGCGAGAGTTTACGGTCAGGATAATTCTCTACAGGCCCCCGTCCGTTCCACGACACAGTGCACATGTCTTTGGGCAGGCGCATACGCATTCCAAATTTAGGGATCGATGGTATGTTGTCTGTCGTTGGACAATAATCCACATCCACTTTTACCATACTGCTATTGTTTATACTGTACATAAGTCTGTAAGTGGCACCTATCGGCAATTCAAAATTATAGGTGCATGTAACAACACCGTCTTTATTACTTACAGACGAATCTATAAGTTTACGCTCCTTGGCAGCATCTTTCCATTGTTGCAGGCGTTCAGCAAAACGGGCGGCATGCTGATTGTCGTTCTCCATTTTCCAGAAGTAAGGTTCAAGCGGTGCATAGAGCATATCTTTTCCACCCATGTTTATTTGGACAAGTGCGCCATTGTCGTCGAATTGAACATAACCGCCCTTGGTATAGACCTTAATTCCCTGCTCTGTTTTCCCAACTTTCAACTTTTTCTTTGACGAAGCAGCGAAAACGGGATAGTCGTATACACCCTCGACAAACTGTTCGTGGGCCACTGTAAATCCCTTTTTTGCCCAGAGATTGTCTTCTTTCAGACGGGCGTAAACATTGACGAGGGTCTCTCCATTGTTGGAAACACGCTCTTCCACATAATCGAAATCATCAACATCGACAAACGGGTCCACGCTTTGTTTCATTACTACACCGTCCCGGTAAGAGAATTTTATGGGCTGATATACATACTGCACCTCGCAAAAATGAGGATGCGGAGTGCGGTCGGCAGCAAGAAGGCCATTGATATTGAACAAGCCGTTGTTGGGTTCGTCGTTAAAATCGCCTCCATAAGCCCACGATTCGTCTTCGTCCTTAGTCAATCGGGTCGGAATCGTTTTGTCATTCCAACGTTCCAACTTGCCGTTTTTCTCTTTCAGATACTTGTTATTAACAGCAATGCCCTGATCAACCCAATCCCAAATGGCAGCACCGCAGATACTGGAATCTGCATAAATGACATCCCAATATTCTTTGAGGTTACCCATTGAATTCCCCATGGCATGAGCATATTCACGCATCATAAAAGGCCGATCCGCAACCCTCTCCGCTGCCTTACGCAAATCCTCAGGACTCAAATATCCGTCGTCGTAAATATCCGATACAGAGCGGTCGCTATCATAGTAAATGACGCGTGTGGTATCAATACCAAGGATTGTCTGACGCATGACACGAGGATTAAGGCCTGATGCAGCTTCGTTACCCAATGACCAAAAAATGACGGAAGGATGATTCTTATCACGCTCCACAAGACTAAGAGCCCTATCTACGTAAGCCTTTGTCCAACGCGGACTTTCGCCCAATGTCTTGTCGCCGATACCGTAGCCATGGCTCTCATTGTTGGCCTCATCCATCACAAAAATGCCATAGCGATCGCAGAGTTCGTACAAGTAAGGATCATCTGGATAGTGACTGGTGCGTAAAAAATTGATATTGCAGCGTTTCATCATTTTGATGTCAATATCATAGGTGAGACGATCGACATAATTTCCCATACGAGGATGATGATCGTGGCGATTCACACCGCGTAGCTTGACGTTTTTAGTATTAATCTTCAGCACTTCACCGACAATTTCCACCGTTCTGAAGCCTGTATAATTGTCGAAATGCTCGTCTGCTACATCTATGCCTACAGGGTATAAGAACGGATCGTTTGCCGACCACAGATGTACATTGCCTAAGTCTACAGACAAAGGAACGCTAACCGTATCGCCGGAAGCGATCCGGCTGATCGTCTTCGTCAGTTTCCGACCGTCTATCGTAACGCTTACCGGCACATTCTTTGCCACGTCGGAACCGGCGTTACACACCTTCACCTCGGCACGAAACTCACCTTTCTTCAGATTGTCAGACACAGACGAAGTGATATGATAGTCGGCAATGTGCACCAACGGTCTCACCCACAACTGCACAGGGCGAAAGATACCGCTCAAACGCCACATATCCTGATCCTCCAGATAGCTGCCATCGCTCCAGCGGTATACCTCTACAGCCAGTTTGTTTTTTCCTTCATGCAGGTATTTACTCACATCAAACTCTGCCGGCGACATTGAGTTCTGGCTATAACCAATCTTTTCACCGTTCACCCACACATACATCGCAGACTTTACTCCTCCAAAATGCAAGATGAGCGACTTGTCCATCATTTGTTTGGCTATCTCAATGAAAGTGACATATTGCCCTACCGGGTTACGATGTTCAAAGGAGTACCAACTCTTATTGGATTCACCCGTTACATACGGTTCGTCTTTCTTGAACGGATAGGTTATATTCGTATATATAGGCTTTCCGTAACCTTGCATCTGCCAATTGCCGGGAACGGTAATTGTGTCCCATGCCTGTGTGTCGTAATCCGTGCGATAGAAATCTACAATACGTTCTTCGGGATTTTTCGACCAGCGGAACAACCACTTCCCGTCTAATGAAATAATTTCTTTACATTCATTCTCTTTGGACGGCATTTGCAGGGTACTATGGTAGGGTAATTTATTAATACCTATCACTTGCGGATTCTCCCAATCGGACGTCTGTGCGTTGACCGGAAGGAAAAACATGCACGAAAGCAGCAGTACCAGCCCTTTCATCATGATAGAACGGTTCATTCGACAATGATATTTAGATTAACACTACAAATGTAGCAATTAAATATAAACGACAGGATCCTGCCTCGGAATTTTGCATGGGAAATGCGTATAAAGCAGCATTATATGTTTATATTGTGCAAGAATATGACAGCAGGATGCCAATATTCAGGTCATAATGCTTGGCATTGCCATTATCCTTAGCTCATTATGAACTTCGACCCGGCAATTCTCCATATCGGATTTATCCCCCAAACTGTGGCCTATCCTATTTCTATCGCACCTTCAAACGCATTGTCGGCATTCCTCCCATCGACTTCATCTGGAGAACAAACAAACTTTTGCCTGAATTAAAATCACGTTCTGGTGCTCACTGCGTTTGATTGAGGACTAGGAAACGTTAAAATGTCATGTACGCCGCAAAATAATGAGTTGGGCATACCGTGAATAAAGTCTGTCATACCTGTTGGTATGGATCGGTGTTTGTAGAAGAGGAGTCTGCTTTGAAACCTGTTTCCCTCTCTCGGAGTTTATGGAAAACAGCCTTCACCCTTTCACAGTACATACAATCAAATAAGCATCAGCGGATTACGTGTGAAGGAAGGATTCACATCCCCTTCACACGTAATCTACTGATGCAGAAAAATTCCGAATAAACGGATAATTACAGCGAAAGACGAAAGTTACATGCAGACATGCACGATAGAATGGGCCGAAGAACCGTTGGAATGTAGATATGTGGTGATGTTCCATGGTCAGCAGCCGGCATCAAACACTACCGTTGCATGCACGCCGTTTTCTGTTATTTCTCGGACAAAGGTTTCAATTCCAGTTCCAGCACACCGACAAACCGACCGTTCTTGCCCATCTGATTACACACCACATACAATCCTTCGGCATTCTCTACAAACTCCGGTTCGGAAAAATAGCTGTGCGAATGCCCTCCCAACACCACGTCAATACCGTGTGTACCTCGTATAAACACTTCATCATTCATACCTTTCAGCCCCCACCCGAGGTGCGACAGGCAAATCACAAAATCACACATCTCTTGCTTCCGCAGTATATCCACCACCCGATTGGCCGCCTGTACAGGATCCTCGTAAGTGACTCCGGCAAAATTATTTCGCGCCACCAGCCCGTCCATCTCGGGACTTACTCCCAGCACACCGATCCGCACGCCCTTGCGTTCCAACACGATATAAGGCTTCACCAAACCTTCGAGCGCCGTCCCCTTGAATCCGTAATTACAACATACCACCGGGAATTGAGCCATCCGAAACAAACGGGCCATATTGTCCAGTCCGAAATCGAACTCATGATTCCCGATCGTACAGGCGTCGTATCGCATGTGATTCATTAGCTTCACCTCTACTTCTCCCTTAAACAGATTGTAATAAGGAGAGCCCTGCGAAAAATCTCCGCAATCGAACAAAAGCAGATTTTCGTCCTCGGAACGTTGCTGTTTCACCCATGCCGAACGACGCAGAAAGCCGCCTTTATCCGCCAAAGCGGAATCGGCATAATTTTTGGTAATAGGCTGTACACAACTGTGGGTATCGTTCGTATGCAATACACGCAACTTCACGGGCGCATCCTGCTGTGCCTGTACGTTCAGTTGCAGACAACTCCAGAACAACAGCCACATCCATCCTTTCATCATTCCGTTCGCTGTCTGTTTCATGGCTTCTTCACCGTAATACGGCCCTCCATTCTTGCGGTCAGTTTCCTGCCTAGTTTTTCCTGTTCTACAATGTAATCCATCAATATGTCGCGCACCGGCCGCGTAGTACTCTGCCGGGACACGGCCTTCTTCAAAGCCTCCATCTTGTCATTACCCTCTGCCAGATAATCCAAAGTGGCTATCGTATAAATCTTTTCCGGATTGATCGGCTTTCCGCCTACAGCGGCCCGGAGCAGCTTGTCGTCGGGCGAGATCTCCAGCCTCACACCGCTGACCCCTTCTCCTCCCACCGATGCGATCTGCTCCATGAGTATCTGCAAATCAGCGCCCCGCAACGATAGCACGCAAAACATATTCTCAAAAGGAGCGATGGCCAATATATCGCCTTTCGTCACCTTTCCCTTGGGCAATGCGCTACGCAACCCGCCCATATTGCACAATCCCATGTCCGCCTTACGCCCGTAGCGCACGGATGCTTCCCGCAACACATCTGCCACCCAATTGGACAACAGGCTTTCCGGACGACCGCTTTTCATATACATGTCACTCACTCCCAATACCGGAGCCATCATACTGTCAACCGCCACCCGATAAGGGGCAAGCAAAGCCTCGGCTTCTTCATCCGGCGTGCGGTCAAGTTGATTGGTAATCTCGAACCGTTGGGCCGTGACCGATTTCAATTCAAACCGTTGCGCCCGAACGCCCCATTGACAAGCCAGCAGCAGGAGTATCTGCACCCCTGCCCTTTTCTTTTTCATCATCATCTTTTCGGATTTAATTCATCATTCAAAATTATAGAAAATGAGCCGAAATCGCAACTTTCCATGCAAAAAAAGTCCGTGAGCTTGCACAGGTCACAGATTCTTAGTACTTTTGCCGTCGCTTTCGCGTAATCGCTGGCAGGATGCAGAGTTCCCTGTTTATGTTGCGCCGAACGATAAACAATTTTACAGTCAAAAAAAATGGCAGATTTAATTAAAATCGCAGAAGAAGCTTTTGCTACCGGTAAGACGTTCCCGACATTCAAGGCCGGAGATACCGTAACCGTAGCATACAAAATCGTCGAAGGTAACAAGGAGCGTATCCAGTTGTACCGGGGTGTTGTTATCAAAATTGCCGGTCACGGTCACAACAAACGTTTCACCGTTCGCAAAATGTCGGGTACGGTAGGCGTAGAGCGTATCTTCCCCATCGACAGTCCGAACATCGACAGCATTACCGTTAACAAAATCGGTAAGGTTCGCCGCGCTAAATTGTACTACTTGCGCAAACTTACGGGCAAGAAGGCAAGAATCGCTGAAAAGCGCACTGTTGCCCCCAAACAAGCTTAAAAACATTCTGCTTGTCAAGCCAACACATACAGGAGCCGTGTCGGGAACTTTCCCAAACACGGCTCCTGTTTTTTTATAAGGCTGCGGACAGCCGGAGGAAACATCCCTGACTACCATTCCGTCAAAAGCCATCCGCAGTTTATCTGTGCTTGCAGCCCCTGCGCTTTTCCAGTCTAAGAACGTCTCCCCGCCCGAACCTCCCTTTACACATTCACCCCCTCTCATCCATCCATCAAACCGGACCGACAAAAGGGGGTAAATGTATACAGAAGAACGGTGCGCCCAGCACCGCCGCTTTTATTGTACAAGCAATTTTGCCGTAAACAGCGTGCGTCCGCCGTCACTTACCCGCACCAGATAGATTCCGGCGGGAACATCTGCCGGGAAAGAGGTAGAGAAACCGGTTACCGGCCAACAGCACAGACGCGCTCCGCTCACACCGACCAATTCCACCGTGCAACCGGCGGGCGCATCTCCACCGCAAAGCAACTCCAGCGGCTGATCGGAACGTACCACGCTGTTCCGCAAAGCAAAACCAGCCTCCGTGCGGACTTGTCCCACCGGGGTGGCGTCGCCCTCGAACACGGCCTGCATCTCCTCGGCAGTGAGTGCCAGCCCGTATATACGGAAGTTGTCCATCGTGCCGCAATAGTCCGGGTTATCGTTTTTCACGTTGCTGTCCCACCATTGCGTCCGTCCGATGTAGTTCCGCGTATCGGCCTTGAAGCGGGCCAGTTCATAAGGCTCGTAAGCCAGTGTAGTGCCTTCGGCCACTTTTTCTCCGTTCAAGTATATGCAGGTAGTGTGGCTTCGTGCCTCGAACGTCACAGCGATGTGCTGCTCCTGCCCCACCATCGGTTGCCGATTGGCATTCAGCAGAACAGTGCTCGCGCCGTTGTACTTGACACCGGCACCGAACGTACCCCCGCGCAAAAACAGGCTATGGGCCGATGAAGCACCGAAGTCGTAGAAACGGGGCAGTTTATCCAGCGCTGAAGGTACGGCGGTGAACATCACGGTATAGCTCCGCAGACTGTCGAGCAAACCTTTCGGAAGCAACAGATAACCGTTGGTACCGAACCCTGTGGCCGTATTGGCCGTCAAATCAAGCGAACCTTCTACTACAGCCTTCCCCATGATGCGGGCGTCATGCCCGCATCCGCTGCGGTCGGTCAGCCAGCGGGCCGTTCCCTGGAGGTAACAGTCGTCAGCATCAAAAGCGTAGAACAGGCGCAGCGTTTTTTCGGGTGTGCGGGGCATCACCGTCACTTCAAAGGACTTTTCCTGCAAGCCTGCCGTAGCCGTAAGCGTCACATCCACAGGTTCCTCGCCCGGAGTAACGAAGCCGTAACCGGACAACACCTCGGGAGCCGACGACGACCATACCACCGGATTCCCGTTGGCGGTGGCTGCCGGCAACAGGATGTCGGCATACACCTCACCGGGCAAAGTAAGTCCGTCCATCGTTACCTCCGTCACCCGGATGCGGGCTTCGGTAATGCTGTTCCAATTTTCGCCGCCCTGCGAATTTCCGTTGCACACCACACGCACATAGCGCGCCGCCTGCGGACTATCGAAAGCGTAACGCTCCATCTCGTCGGTGAGACCGCTCGATGCACATCCCGGCAAGACGGTCGTGTAGTTAACTCCGTCCTCCGACACTTCGATATCGAAATAGCTCTTCCGTTGCGTACCGGCATAAAACGCAAGATCCACGGCCTCAACCGGTTTCACCTCGCCCAAGTCGTAACGGATCCATTGCCCCGTCCCTTCCTTGCTCCAGCGCGTGGACAGTTTGTTATCGATGGTATTGGCCGGTGTATTGCCCGACTGGTTGCCGATGGCCGTCACCTTGATGCCGGCGGGCGACGGGGTGAGCGGAACCGTGTGCAGCAGCGTGCGGCTTTGCATACCCACCATTTGTCCGCCTGCCGCGCTGTTCAGTCCTTCGATGCCGAGGGTGTAGCGACCGAAGTCGAGCGCGTGTGCCAACGTAAGCACAGCCGTCCGGTCGCCGTCAGTCCCGACAACCGCTTCTACCGGTTTGCCGTTCAACGTATAATGGGCCACATTCAGCACTTCCGCCGGGTCGGGCACATCATTAAACACTACCGTAATCAGATTGGGCTCGGTGAGCCGTACCGACGAAAGGCGCAACGACGGAATCGAGGCGTCGCCCACCGCATAACGGGCCATCTCGCTAGCAGCCAATAAGAATGCTCCCACACCGAAATCGGCCACGGACCCCCGCCCCACAGTCTGATTGGGGTCGGCTTTTTCGCCGATAGGCTGCATGTAACCCACCGCCCCGTCGTCCTGAAGGGCTACCGTGGTGAGGTAGTTCCACGCTTTCTGCACGGTAGCACCGTATTCTTTTTCCGACAAGATACCGTTGTTGAATCCCCATAAATAACCGTAGGTGAAGAGCGCCGTTCCGCTACTCTCGTACCCGGGTGCATACGACGGGTCGAGCATGCTGCGGGTCCAATGCCCCTCGGGCTGCTGTGCGTCGGCCACCGAACGGGCCATCTTCCGGTACACGCTGATATACTCGTCGCGATGCGGGTCGGTCGGCGGCAGATCGGCCAGCACACGGGCAAAAGCGGCAAAAATCCATCCGTCGCCACGAGCCCAGAAATCTTTCTTCCCACTCAGGGTCTTATGGGCCGGATATACGTATTTGGCGTCTCTGTAATAAAGGTCTTCTTCTTCGTCGTACATGATGCTGTTTGCATACGTCCAATAGTCGTACATCCTCTGCAAGTACAGTTCGTCGCCCGTTATCTTATATAGCCGTGTCATGACGGGCATGACCATAAAGAGACCGTCCACCCAATACAGGTAATCCACCGCCGCCGTATTTATTTCATAGCCCATCACTTCGAGGGCACGGGCAATACGGTTTTCAGCGGGGCTGATGCCGTATAAGTCGGCATATACCTGAAAACAAACCTGGCAGTCGCCGAAGAGCACGTGGTTTCCGCCCTCGCCGTAGGTATACACCCATTGGGATTTGTCCGTTCCCGGCGCTCCCGTCCAGTTGTTCCGCTCGGCCCAGGCCTGCGAGTAGTCCAGATACGAGGCGTCTCCCGTAACGGCATACGCTTCCATATTACCGATATGATACACCGCCCGGTTCCAGAAGAAGTCGCCGTGCGTAGGATGTGTTTCCTGCCAATGCCCGTTCACACGGTGGATGATGTCGATAACCTCATCCTTCCGGGGAAGTGTCTGCATGGATGTCTCCACCAGCGGACAGTCCACCGTCTGGCGGAAGCGGTCGAGGGCGTCGAACCAATCGTCATCGGAAGCGTACGTATCTCTGGGGAATATATTCCACCCTCCCCCGAAATAATATACCAGATCGGTGCCCGGAGTGTAGTCGCACATCACGGTCAGATGGTGGTCGATTTCCTGAACGGTCGTTTCCACACCAGGCATATAGGCTCCCAGATAAAAACGGGCACCCGGCGAAGTGACCGTTCCCTCGCTCTTGTTCTCGGCATAGCCTATCAGCCCCGGCACATCGGTGTACGCTGCCCCCTGCGGCGTGACGCCCGCCATATTGGTGTGTTGGTATATTCCCACCGCCATTTTCATGGCTTTCTGCGGTCCGTCGTAGCGCACGGTCGCTTTATTAAGCAGCCGACCGGCGGTGGTTTCTATACGCAATGTTTTGGTATAGTACGCACCGTCCACTTCCACCTTATTATATACAAGTTCAAAAACAGCCTGCAACGCCCCGTTTTCCAGGATGCGACACTCGTCATAGGCATCGTGCAACCATAGTTTTCCATCGGCATAGGCCGACACGCCGGCGGCCCCCAACGTTTTCCCGTTCACAGAATAGGCGTCCACACCGAATTCGTTCTCGCTATGATAGTTCGAGGAGGCATACATACGGTCGATAACAGGCTCTGCCGTTTTCTTTTGCCAGAGGTCCACACCATTGGCCGTATTGGGTTCGGATGTTTGCAACTGACGGCTGTACATGCGGTAGGCCGCCAGATCGTTCTCCCACGCGATGTCGTTTCGGCTCGACGGCATCATCCGGGCGGCATACGTCCGCTTGGCCAGCGGAGCGGGCACACCGTCCCGCAACGTAAAGACCGCCGTGGCCCCACGGGCTACATCGGCCCGAAAACGTATCCGCCCGTCGGCACACGCCTCGTAGGGTATCGCCCGTCCGGCCTCGTCTACCAGTTGTTTGCCGGTAAGATCGGTACCTTCGGGCACTTCCACCGTCACCGCCTCCTGCGTGCGCGGAAAGCCCAACGCATTTTTCAGGCGGAACACCACATCGTCCGCACTCACCGTCAACGGGCACGTCACCAACAACATCAGTGTCAGTGCCATCCACGTTTTTTCTTTCTGCTTTTTCATTTTCTCATGATATTAGTTAATAATCGGATCTATAGGTATCTATCATTTTTGTTAACGCACACAAAAATAATAGATCATAACCGTAAAAGCAAATAGAAATGCCAGAAATTTCGTTTTCTCTCATCGCAAGAGTTTCATGCCGACCGGCCTCTCCCGGGCAGAAACATACCCCCAAACCACCCTCCGTCAAACTAAAAAAATCCTACTGCGAACAGAATAAATCAAAATCATGACCGGAAAAAGTCAACATTACGGTTTGTTTTCTTCATCTCATGCCGCAGTTTGTCCATCTCCAAGCACGGGATGTGTAAACCTTACCGCGATTTACAGTTTCGGCTGCGGACTTAGGAACTTCCACCGAGACATGAGGATTTTTACCGGAACAGCAAAGAAAAAAAGCGACGCATCGGAACGATATGCCCCGATACGTCGCTTTTCAAAACTTGCCGTCAACCGGCGTTTTATTCACCCAGCAGATGCAATCCGCTGTCGGAAATCTCTATTAACCGACGCTTGTAAAGGTCGCCCACAGCTTTCTTGAACACCTTTTTGCTGACTCCGAACACGGCGTAAATCTCATCGGCCGGTGTTTTATCGCACAACGGGGTGCGACCGGCATTGGTACGCAAATGATTCAGCAGCACATCGGAAAAATCCGTTACCGCCGCCTGCCCCTGCCGCTGCAGCGACAGGTCAATTTTTCCGTCGGGACGCACCTGTTTGACGTAGGCACTCACACGGTCGCCCGTGTGCAACTCGCAGAACACCTCATTCTCGTACAGCAAGGCTCCGAAACGATTGTCAACAATCACCTTGAAGCCCAAATCGGTCTTTTGCCACACCAGACCCTCCACTTCGTCGCCGGCCTGATAAGGCGGCATGTCCTTGCTCAGATAACGTTCCACCTTGGCCGAAGCCATAATACGATAACTCTCTTCATCCACATGCAGATGCACAATATAACTGTTGTCCTTCTGCATCTTCATTTTCTGCTCCCGGAAAGGCACAAAAAGGTCTTTCATCAACCCCCAGTCCAAGAATGCTCCGAAATTGTTCACCCACGCCACCCGCAGGTAAGCAAAATCCCCCACCTGCGCCAACGGCTGTTCCGTGGTGGCCACCAGCCGTTCTTCACTGTCCAGATAGATGAACACATCCAGTTCATCGTCTACCCGGCAATCATCCGGTACGTAGCGCGACGGCAACAGGATTTCTCCGTCAAGGCTACCGTCGAGATATACTCCGAAATCAACTTTCTTTACCACCCGCAGGCGGTTCGTCCGTCCTAATTGTATATGTTTCATAAAGCTTCATTTTCATAGATTATTCCAAGGGCGACCCCTCTTCACGCACCCCCGTTTCTCCCTGTATCCTCCCGTCTTTCATATGGATGGTACGGTCCGTGATACGGGCCAGTTCGTCATCGTGGGTCACAATGACGAAGGTCTGTCCGAAACGGTCGCGAAGGTCGAAAAACAAACGATGAAGTTCTTCTTTGTTTTTCGAATCCAGACTGCCCGAAGGTTCGTCGGCCAGGATCACGGCGGGCCGGTTCATCAAGGCACGGGCCACGGCTACCCGCTGTTTTTCCCCTCCCGACAGCTCGCCCGGCTTGTGCGCGGCACGCTCCTCCAGTCCCATGAAAGCCAGCAGTTCCCGAGCCTGCTCCCGGGCCTTCTTCACCGATACTTTTCCGATGAAAGCCGGAATCATCACATTTTCCAATGCCGTAAACTCCGGCAAAAGCTGGTGGAACTGAAACACAAAGCCGATCTGCCGGTTTCGGAAACGGGACAACTCACTGCTGTTCAGGTCCTGAGTGGCCACTCCGTTCAGCACCACACTACCGGCATCGGGACGGTCCAATGTGCCCATAATCTGCAACAGAGTGGTTTTCCCTGCCCCGCTGGGCCCCACGATACTCACCACCTCGCCTTTACCGATATGCAGATCAATGCCTTTAAGCACTTGCAAAGTGCCGAAACTTTTGGTTATACCTTTTAAATCTATCATGATCTTCTTTTTATCCTTTTCTCATAAATGCGCAATCACATAATGGGCCAGATAGCAACCGAACACGGCGGGCATATAGCTTACGGTTCCGGTTGTGGATTTTTTGTTACGCTCGCCGTCCACCGGTACAACGGCCGACGGATCGGCCTGCTGCGTGCAGAACACCACCGGTACGGGACGTCCTTTCAGTCCCATCCCCTTCAGACGGTTGCGCACCGCCTTGCTCAGCCCGCAATGATACGTAGCCCACAGGTCGGAAAAAGCGATCTGCGTAATATCGGTCTTGGCACCGGCCCCCATGCTGCACACAAGCGGTATGCGGTGTTTCAAGGCACCGGCAATCAGCGCACATTTGGGGGCAATGGTATCGATGGCATCCACCACAAAATCAAACGCCCCTTCCTGCAACAAAGCGGGTACGTCCTCGGCTTGCAGATACGTCCGGCGCACACACAATTCCACTTCGGGGTTTATATCGCGGAACCGGTCGGCCAGTACTTCCACCTTACTGCGCCCCGTCGTAGAGTGCAACGCACACAACTGGCGGTTGATGTTCGTGGGCTGTACCGTATCGGCATCCATCAGCGTAAAACGCCCCACACCGGCCCGCACCAGCATCTCGGCCGCATAAGCGCCCACACCGCCCAATCCGACCACCAGTACATGTGCCCGTTGCATGCGCTCCGTCTTGTCAGTCCCCAACAGCTGCACCGTGCGCTGCATCCATTCCCGCTCTTCCGTCCGGTTCTCCATCTACTTGTTTTTCTTATGCCAGCCGCCAAACCATTCTTTTGCCGTCTCGTACTTGTCCGTCACGCTATGCGGTTTGCTCAGGCTGACCGTATAAGTAGGCTGAGCATCGTAACCGTCGGGGAAGATCAACAGCAAGCTGTTCTGCATATAATACTTCATAATCTGGTGCGGCACATGCTCCAGCGACGGACGGAACGAGATAGAACCTCTTCGCGCACAGATCACCACAAGCAAATGGTCGGGATTGATGATCTCCGACAACCGCTTCAGTTCGTTGCCGCCGTCGGTCTCGAAATATTCGGCCCGCACTGACGGATAATTACGTTCCATGTATGCCCGTACGCGTTTCAGCGTACGAGGATGTCCGTGATAGAACACCCTGCATCCCAACCCGCTACCCAAGCGTGCGATACGTTCCACCCAATGCAGGAAGCCGGCCTCGTACTCCGCCTTGGCAGGAATAGCCACATGAATACGGCGGATGGTATTGATAGGCATCGTACTGCGCACCATCATGATCTGCTGGTTCAGGCCGCTCAGCAGACTAAGCAGGACAGGACCGAAAAACGACTCACCCGGCGACGACTTTATGTGCAGCCCCACCACCACCTGCGAATAATCGTTCTCTTTCATGGCATGGATGATACCGTTGGCCAGGTTGGTGGCGAAACGCACTTTGGTATTCATCTGTACATTGGCTGCCGAGGCGATACGAACGGCATTGTCCAGCACCTTCTGTCCTTTTTCCCGGGCACCCGGATCATCGTCGAGAACCACGTTCAAAGCCATCAGCGGATGATCCGTTTCCTGCTTGCGCATCATCAGCGCCATATTGACAATCGGTTCCACCGTCTCGGAGTAAGCCAGGGCTATCAGTGTGGTATCCCCTTCCGGTACGAGTTCTTCCGACCCGGAGGAATGGGACAAAGCCAACCGACGGGCCGTATGCTCGGTAAGAAAAGAGCTTACCACACAGGTTACCAGAATCAGCACTACCGTGCCGTTGAGCACGTCATCGTTGAGCAACCGGCTGCCGTCCGGCAAGATGATGTTATAGCCCACCAACACCGCCGCCAGCGTGGCAGCGGCCTGCGCATTGCTCAGTCCGTACATCAGGCCACGCTCCAGCGCACTCATGCCGTAGACCTTCTGCGTCACCCACGATGCGATCCATTTGCCCGACAGAGCCATGACAATCATCACGCCGGCCACCTTCAGGGCCTCACCTCCTCCCAACAACACCCGCACGTCGATAATCATGCCCACACCGATCAGGAAATAGGGAATGAACAGGGCATTGCCCACAAACTCCAGATGTGTCATCAACGGTGAGGAGTGCGGAATAAGACGGTTGAGCACCAGGCCCGCCAGGAAAGCGCCCAAGATGCCCTCCATCCCTACAAACTCCATCAGACCGGCCCCGAGAAACACCATCGCCAGTACGAAAATATACTGTATCACCCCATCATTATAGCGACGGAAGAACCAGCGCCCGATGCGCGGAAAAGCATAGATGATAACCGCAGCCAGCAAAATGACTTTCAGCACCAGCAGCAACCAGAACCAGCCTTCCGTGTCTTCCTTGAACATACCGCCGATCACCGCCAACACCAGCAAAGTCAGCGTGTCGGTCACAATCGTGCCACCCACGGCGATGCTCACACTGCGATGGCGCGACACACCGTAACGAATCACGATGGGATAGGCAATCAGCGTGTGCGAGGCATACATACTGGCCAGCAACACGGAAGTGACGAGGCTGTATTTCAGCAATAACATATTGGATACCACGCCCAGAGCAAGCGGAAATACAAAAGCCGTGATGCCTAGCATAAACGCCTGTCCGCGAATGCGCTTCATATCCTGCAAGTCCATCTCCAAGCTGGCCAAAAACATGATATAATACAATCCCACCTTACCGAAAAGCTCAAAACTGCTGTCCCGGTCCAGGATATGGAAACCGTGAGGCCCGATAATCACTCCCGCCAGAATCATACCGATGATATGTGGTATGCGGAGCCGCCCCAACAGCAAGGGAGCAAACAAGATGATGCTCAGCACCACAAAAAAGATCCAGGTAGGATCCGTAACCGGTAGATAAGATATGATCAAAGGCATCTGCATAAGCATTATGTATCGAATTACGTTACAAAGGAACGAAAAACTTTCCATTTTTTACGGCCTTGTATAATAAATTGTCTATTTTTGCAGCCGAAATCATCAAATATATAAAAAGAACAAAGACATGAAAGTAGCAATAGTTGGTGCGAGCGGTGCTGTGGGACAGGAGTTCCTGCGCGTGCTCGAAGAGAGAAACTTTCCGTTGGACGAGTTGGTATTGTTCGGTTCACAACGCAGCGCCGGTAAGAAATATACCTTTCGCGGCAAGGAGATCGAAGTGAAACTCCTCCAGCACAACGATGATTTCAAGGATATCGACATCGCCTTTACTTCGGCAGGTGCCGGAACATCCAAAGAGTTTGCCGCCGACATCACCAAGTACGGCGCAGTGATGATTGACAACTCCAGCGCTTTCCGTATGGACGAAGACGTGCCTCTGGTCGTGCCCGAATGCAATGCCGCCGACGCCCTGAACCGTCCGCGCGGCATCATCGCCAACCCCAACTGCACCACCATCATGATGGTAGTGGCCCTGCAACCGCTGGAGCAGCTCAGCCACATCCGCCGCATCCACGTGGCCAGCTATCAGGCCGCCAGCGGAGCCGGCGCAGCCGCCATGCAGGAACTGGAGCAGCAATACCGCGAGGTGCTCGACGGCAAACCGGCCACGGTAGAAAAGTTCCAGTATCAGTTGGCCTATAACGTTATCCCCCAGATCGACGTGTTCCAGGAAAACGGCTACACCAAGGAGGAAATGAAGATGTTCAACGAAACGCAGAAAATCATGCACAGCAGCGTGCAATGCTCGGCCATGTGCGTGCGCGTCCCCTCGCTCCGAAGCCATTCCGAAGCCATTTGGGTGGAAACGGAACGCCCCGTCTCGGTGAAAGAGGCACAAGACGCCTTTGCCGCCGCCAAAGGCGTACAGCTGATGGACAATCCGGCTAATAAGGAATATCCCATGCCGCTCTTCCTGGCCGGCAAGGATGATGTATATGTAGGCCGCGTCCGTAAAGATCTGGCCAACGAGAACGGCCTGACGTTCTGGATTGTCGGTGACCAGATTAAGAAAGGCGCCGCGCTGAACGCCGTGCAGATTGCCGAATACTTAATCGAGGCAGGCGATGTAAAATAAGCGGTGACGACCGCCAACCTTTAAAAAGCCGTACACCTTATTCTGAAAAGGTGTACAGCAAAAACTAAAAAGGTCTACACCTTATTTCAAGAAGGTGTAGACCTTTTTAGTTTGCAATCCTCATTTCCTATCGCCGTTCCGCTCGCGACGGATCGACCGGGCGGGCATCCCGTCGGCCGACCGCCCGGAGCAACAAGGCATACGAAGCCGGGCGATCAGTCTTTCTTTTTGGATTGCAGCTTATAGTTGAACCCGAACATCACATAGTCGGTCGTCCCGACACCCCACCACGCCGTACGCCTGTCTCCGCTCAAATAGCTGCCGTGGTTCATACGTTGACGCAATATGTCGTGCGCCGACAATGTCAGTGTCAGGTTCTTCTTTCGGAGACACGTTTTTTCCACGAGAATATCCCACACCGTATAAGCACGGTTCATCGACGGATCATCGTAACCGTAGGGGCGACTGAGCGAAACCGTCGTGTGCACCCGGATGCTCCCCGGCAAATTTCCCCATGCGTAACCGTAACAACTGACGGTACGTATGCTCCGTTCGTTCAATCCAAGCCGTGAATCGAGTGCGGAAATTCTGAAAGAGGTGTTGCAGGAAGCGCCGAATTTGTCCTGCCGGTAGCTGAGTTGCAGGCGGGGAGAGATATGATATGTACGCACCACATCACGCGCACTTTCGGTAGCTCCGCTCAGCATGGAATATTCCACGCTGCGGTAGGTTCTGCCGTCGAAACCGGGGGATAAGTTCCAACGGTTTTTCTTGTCCAGCGGCAAATTCACAGAACCGGACAAATGCCAGTCACGATCGCCTTCCGTGTTTTCGGGACGGATGACGGTGATACCGGTCGAAGGATCATAGCGCTGCACATAACTCACCGCGCCCGTACCGTATGAATGGGACAACGACAGACTGAAATTTTGCTTGCGCTTGTTGAAGTGGCTGTACTTCCCCCCGAATTTATGGGTATAGTAACCTTTCAGATTAGGATTGCCCATACGGATGTTAAGGGGATCCGTATCGTCCGTCATGTCAATCAGGTTGCGCAGCATGTAGTCGCCGGTAAACGAGTTGTAATAGTTGAATTCCAGCGTGCCCAGACTATCGGTGACGTATTTGATTCTGGCCGAGGGAGCTATATGCAAATACGATTTCGACAAATGCTTGCTGACACCGTCGCGCCGGTAGTCCACCACATCGGTATAAGGTTGCACGCCGAACTGCCCGAAAATGCTGACCTTCTTTTTCCAGTCCCAGTTCAGACCGGTCTCTATCCAGTGGTGGGTCCCGTGCAACTCGCTGTCGTAGCTGTTGCGCATATCCAGCGCACGCACCAGCATTTCCACGTCGTCGGGGCGCAGCCCCAGTACGACCTTTGTAGGATCGTCCCACGGATCGCCCAGTTCGTCGAGCCGATAACGATAATGCCCCCGGTCGTCGTGGTAACCTTTGTACAACCCGTAAGTGCCCCGCAGGCGCAAGCCGTTTTTAAACACATGCACGTAGTCCAGAAAGAAACGCCCCGAGCGGAACGAGGCCGGACTTCGGGCATAAATGTTACGAAACTCGTCGCGTTCCTCCTGTCCGGGCTGGTAATAATTATACCCCTCCCGATCATAATCATCCGTTTTCTCGTTCCGATATTGCAGATCCCCCCGCAATGTAAAGTTACATCCGTCGGACGTCACCCACCAGTTGGCCCAGAAACCCAACGAAGCATCCCGATACTCATGGTACTGACGACCATCGTCCAGTCTGCTGTTCACCGCCGTTGTGCCGAACAATGCGGGATTCGCAAGCAGACTGTCCAGCGGCGCAACGGACAGCGCATAAGGATTCTCGTTCCAGGTTCCGCTGCGGCTCCAGCCCTTCCCGTTCCCTTTGCCATAGCCCAACGAGGGTGTCAGCGTAATAAAAGAAGAGGTAGACGGTCGCCAGTCCAGCTGAAAGGAGGATTTAAGACTAAAGTTACGATCGCGATAGCCGTTGTCCTCCAAAGAATAGGACGAGACACCGGCCCGGTATTGCTCCACAAACCGCCCGCCCCGGTCGGTCATAATTTCATTGTCT
>ERZ778515.1194-NODE-1194-length-19585-cov-4.697747_pt1 | contig 19585 bp, 9 predicted proteins | sample MGYA00510343_ERZ778515 | MGnify/ENA primary metagenome ERZ778515 (study PRJEB29527, sample SAMN07138965) | mouse gut metagenome | material: feces | host: mouse | place: China:Nanjing | collected 2016-01-25 ...
ATTGCAGTTGGAAGTGAAGAAAATATATCTATAAACATAAAGGCAATTTTGAGTGAACCAGTTAAAATGCAACTTCCAAGAATAATTTTAATACATAATCATCCAAGTCGGAAATCCAATGCCAAGCAAGGCTGATATTATATTTACAGATAAAATATGCAAAGCAGCGAATTTACTTGATATACAAGTATTAGATCATATAATTATAGGTGATGGAAAATACTATAGTATAATAAATGATTAAAACTAATGAATACTTTGAAAGAAAGGAAGATTTTAATGAATAGAAATAAGCAAACTGAATTATTAGGAGGCATTTTTACAGCCATAGTTTTAATACTACTAATTTTTCTTTCAAATATTGAAATTAATAAATTATCATACTTAGAAACAGTAGCAAGTGCGATTGTAAATCCAATTCAAAGAATTGGATCAGATATAAAAAATAAAATTCAAGGAAACAGTGCTTATTTTTCGAATATGGATAATATTATTGCAGAAAATGAGCAGTTAAGAACTAGAAATAGTGAATTAGAAACTGAATTAAGAGAATTAGAAATAATAAAAGCTGAGAATTCAACTCTTCAAGAATATATGAATTTATCTCAAAAATATGCTTCATATAGTACAATACCAGCATATGTAATAAACAGAGATGTGAGTAATTATAGTAGTACATTAGTATTGAATGTTGGTACAGAAGATGGTATAAAAGAGAAAATGACAGTAATTGCTGATAAAGGATTAGTTGGACATGTAATATCAGTATCAGATAAAACTTGTAAAGTACAAGTTATTATAGATGCAGCAAGTACAGTAAGCTGTACTATTAGCACAACACAAGAAAGTATAATTTGTAAAGGAACACTAGAAAATGATCAAATATTGAGAGCATCATATATTCCAACAGGTGCTGAGCTTATACAAGGAGATAGTGTTTATACATCAGGTGTTGGAGGAATATATCCAAAAGGAATTATAATAGGAACTGTTAAAGATATAATAACAACTAGCAATATTACTGATAGATATGCAATAGTAACACCAGCAGTTGATTTTTCAAAAGTAGATACAGTACTTATTATAAATGAGTAGTTTATAGGTTACTTTAAGAAACCTAAATAAAAAATAAAGGATTTTGAAATTGAAGAAATTTAGTGTAATATTAGGATTAATAGTAACTTTCTTTTTAATATATTTCTTGCAAGTAGACGTTTTTAATTATTTTACAATAGCAGGAGTTAAACCAAATCTTTTTGTTATTTATATACTATTTATCGGTTTGTTTGCAAACCAAGTTGTAGGTATATCATTTGGTGTTATATGTGGGTTAATATTAGATTTAGTATATGGAAAAGTAGTTGGATTAACAGCAGTTATGTTTTGCATAATAGGGTATTTAGGAGCATATTTTGATAAAAATTTTTCAAAAGAAAATAAATTAACAATAATAGTTATGGTAGCAGGAGTTACGTTAATATATGAATTAGGGGTTTATTTTTTAAGTTCAATAATATTAGGATTTGAAAGAGAATATGTAATCTTTTTTAAAATAGCAACAGTAGAGGTATTATACAATATTTTACTTACAATAATTATATATCCTCTAATACAAAAATTTGGATATGCAGTAGATAGAGCATTTAAGAAAAATAATATTTTAACAAGATATTTTTAAAAGAAACCAATTTATAGAGTAAATGTTAAAGCATTTAAAATTTAACTAAGAATTGATAAAGTATGAATAAAACTATCAAAAGAGGTGAGTGTACTGAAAAGTGAATTAGAGAAGTCTAATTTTAGATATAATGTAATAACTACAATTGTTTATTTAGTTGGTATAATTATACTTATACAACTATTTAATCTTCAAATTGTAAATGGTTCAGAATATAGAGAAGTTTCAAATACTAAATTAACAAGAGAAGCAACAATAGAAGCAGCAAGAGGAAGCATAATGGATAGAAGTGGAAATGTTTTAGTAAGTACAGAAATGGAGTTTTCATTAGAAATGTACAAATCTAAAACTGATGATGATCAGCTTAATTCTTCTATTTTGCTAATGACAACTATTTTAGAAAGAAATGGCAATTCATATATAGATAATTTTCCAATTAGTATAGAGCCATTTGAATATCATTTTAATTCAGAAGAAGATTTAGTAGCATGGAAAGCAAAGTATAAAATACCAGAAACAGCGTCAGCAGAAGAAGCATTTTATTTATTTAGAGATAAATATAATATAAAAAATGATAATCCAAAAGAAATTAGACAAATTTTAGCAATTAGGTATGCTATATCAACAATAGGATATTCAACTACAAGATCAATAGAAATTTCAGATAATATATCAAGAGAAAGCGCAGTGCAACTTCAAGAAAATTCACAAAGCCTAACAGGTGTAAATGTAGTTGTAGAGCCAACAAGAGTTTATCATCAAGGAAGCCTAGCTTCACATATTTTAGGATATGTAAGTAGAATTAGTCAAAGAAACTTAGAAGAGTTCGAAAAAAATGGTGATACACATGAATATGAAGTCAATGATAAAGTAGGTCAAACAGGTATAGAAAAGACATTTGAAGAATATTTAAGAGGAGAAGATGGTGAAAAACAAATAGATATGTCTGTTGATGGAACAGTAACAGGAGAATATACTTCAAAAGAAGCTATAGGTGGAGCAGATATTGTTCTTACAATAGATGCAAATTTGCAAGGAGTTACAGAAAGAGCATTAGCTGCGAATATACAAAAAATTAGAGAAGGTGGATTTAATGGAGAACCACATGAAGCAGAAGGTGGAGCTGCAGTAGTTATAGATGTAAATACAGGAGAAGTTCTTGCTATGGCAAGTAACCCAGATTATGAGCCAGCACTTTTTTATAATGGTATTTCTAATGAAAAATATAGTGAATATAGAGATAATCCATATCATCCTTTATCAAGTAAAGCTCTTCAAGGAGCGTATCCTCCAGGTTCTACTTTTAAAATGATAACAGCTATAGCAGCATTAGAAACAGGAACTACAAATACAACTGAAAGAATTAATGATAATGGACCATTTTATGGAATAACAACTGGTAATACAAAGCCACCTGCTTGTTGGTATTACAATGATTATGGAAGAGGACATGGACCTTTAAACGTATCTCAAGCAATTCAGAAGTCTTGTAATTATTTCTTCTTTACAGTAAGTACAAAAATGGGAATAGATAACTTAGTAAAATATGGAAAATATTTTGGACTGGGTTCTAAAACAGGAATAGAAATTACAGGAGAAAATAAGGGTGTTTTAGCAAGTAGAGAGGTTGCACAAGAACAAAATCAAGTTTGGTCAGCTGCACAAACTGCATATGCATCTATAGGTCAAGGATTTAATAACTTTACACCACTACAAATAGCGAAATATATTGCAATGCTTGCAAATGGTGGTCATAAATTAGATGTATCAATTATAAAAAGTGTTAACGGTTCAAATGGAACTCAGGTTTCTCGTTCAGAAATAGATGAGTTTATAAATAGAAAATTAGGTTTAGAGCCAGATACTTCAGAAGACTTGCAAATAAGTGAAACAACAATGCATGCAGTACTTGAAGGAATGAGATCAGTTACAGAAGGAGAAGGTGGAACGGCATATTCATCATTTGTTAATTTCCCAATATCAGTAGGAGGAAAAACAGGTTCGGCAGAAGCAGGAAAGAAAACACATGGATGGTTTGTTGGATTTGCACCATATGAAAACCCAGAAATAGCAGTTGTTGTTATGATAGAAAATGCTTTTCATGGTTATTATGCAGCAGATGTAGTAAAAGAAGTAGTTATAGAATATTTTGGAATGAATGTTAAGCAAGTTACAGAAGATATGTCAGCTTCATCAGAGATGGAGATGTTTAGGTAGTGGAGTAGAAAGGAGACATTATGCAAAATATTAAAATTAGTCAAACTACAAATGAAATAATATTAAATATAAATGTAGTAGCAGAAATGGGAGAAATTTTGGAAGAATTAGATGCAAAATTACCAAAACTTAGAGATTTTTATCAATCTTCTACAATACCAATGAGAATTACAGGAAAACTTTTTAATACTGCAGAAAAAGAAAGAATAAAGAGAACAATAAGTGAAGAAATAAATGTAGAAATAAAATTTGATGAAGTATCAGATTTACTAGGGCTACATGCAATTAAAAAGACTTTTGAAGCAGATATAGATATATCAGAAACAAAATTTGTTCAAAATTCATTAAGATCAGGACAAAAAGAAGAATATGCAGGAAGCATAGTAATATGTGGAGATGTAAATTATGGAGCAGAAATAGTTGCAGGTGGAAATATAATGATATTGGGCGCTCTAAGAGGGGTTGCGCATGCTGGTGCAAATGGAAATACTATGGCAATAATATCAGCAAATTATATTGATGTAACACAAATAAGAATAGCAAATTTAGTTAGAGAAGTTGGAGAAAAAATAGATAAATGTCCAATTTGCAAAATAGAAAACAATGAGATAGTAATATCTTAAAGAATATTGTAATAACTTAAATTACTAATAAAGTAAGTATTGATATTCTAAAAAATTAGCAGAAATAAGGTTATGATTAATATAAAATCATAGCCTTTTTTAGTATCTTTTAAAAAAGTCACTCCTAAATCTAAATCTTCCATAACACTTAGTAAATTAGCAATTTTAATATAGCTTTCCAATTTTTCTTGTTTATCATTTTCAAGGTAAGGTTTTAGAGACTTTAGTAGATTATTTCTAGGAGAATGGCTACTTTTATTCATCTTACCAATAATATCTTTAATTTTCATAATTGTTTCGATATCTAAAGAAAAATCAGAGCTATCATTACTAGGAGTATAAGTATTAGCATTTTGATCAGAAGAGGACATATTATTATTTAATTCATTATTAGAATCTTGAGCAGGTGGAGGGTTCCCACCTGCAACACTATTCAAATCAATATTTTTCTCTTTTAAGATTTTAGAGAATTGGTTTAAAACTTCTGAGAAATCTTCGTTCATATTATTTATTATCCTTATTAATATCTTTTTTAAAATTAGAACTTTCTAATATTTGTTGAGCTTTATAAATGTTTTTTTCAAGTTCTTCTTTATCCATTTTAGAAATAGCAGAAAGAAGTTTGTTTATATCCATATTATTCAAAATAAATCCTCCTTATAAAATCATTAATACATTATATGTAAGAAAAAGTAAAAGTTGATAAAAACATAGGGATTTCCACAAAAGAATAACAAAAAGTGAAAAAGTTTTCTAAAATTTTAAAATTTGTAATATAAACTTAACATAATGAAAAGAGATTAAAAGGCAATTATTTCCGTAAAAAGAAGAAACTTGCTATAGAAAAACTTGAATATAGTGGGATTTACAAAACTTCAAAAAAGTAGTAAAATATATTATATAGGGTTACATAATTTATATTAAATAATATTATATTATTATATATAAAAATCATTAGACGTACTTGCGTCTAAAATTCAAAAGAAAAGGAGAGCGATTAGTATGGGAGTAATTAGATCTAAAAAGAGTAAGTTTTTAGTAATTTTAATCGTTTTCATGATGATGTTTTCAAATTTTGGTTATACATTATCTGCCATTGCTACAAGCGAGGAATTCCAAGTAATTAGTAATGGTTTCTTCAAAAAAGACGAAATTAAATTTAATGCCTATTTTGAAGATGAAAATGGTAAAAAGATAGATGAACTTACTGGAAATGTTAATCAAAAGCTAAAATTTATATTAGAAATTATGCCACAAGTAGAGGGGTATTTAAAAAGTGGTACAATAAAAGCAGTTAGTGGTGATGATGATGAAATAAACTTTAAAATATCAGGTATTAGCGAAAATCTTTTAGAGAATTTAGATACAACCACAAAAACGAATTTAGAAAATGTGGGAGTATCACAAGAAATAGATAAAGAAGGAGAAGATGAACTTCAAACAGCTAAAGATTTAATAACAGCAAATGTAAAAATGGATGAAGACTCAAGTTCAGCTGCAGCAGATACTAATACAGTTGTAGATAGTGATACAACTGATAGTGATGTTGTGGCTTCAAATGCTGTTAGAGATAATAATACTGTAGATGCTGATGAAGTAGAAAATACAGTAGTAGAAGAATTAGAGTCAGAAGATACGGAAAATGAAGATGATATTAACGAAGAAGATATCTTAGTAAATGAAGATTTAGTAATTGAAGAGAAAACTGAAAAAGCAAATAAATTGCAAGAAGAAATTGCAAATGCAAGATTAGATATTAATGTTGTAGATGATAATGAAATTAAATTAAGCAATATAATTCAAGATACTAAGATAGTAGTTGATTTAGAATATGTTCAAGGAGATAATTTAAAATTAGAAGATTTATATAAAAATATAAAACTTCAATTAAGTGGAACATATATAAACAGTGATTTAGAAGAAATATCAATTGGAAAAGAAGAAAAAATTGCTGTAGGTTGGAAATATTCTAAAGCTATAGAATTAGAGAGTGAATATACAAAATTTTCACCATTTGAAATTGGAGAAATAAAAGGAACAATAGTAGAAAATAAAATCTCATTAAAAAGAGAAATAAATGATGAGAAATTTTTGCCTATTAAACAAACAAGATTAGATATTACAGTACCAAAAGTAAACGGAAAAGCTCCCATTAATATAGATGTTGTAGCAGATAAGTTGCTAGCAACAAGAGGAGAAGATACAGGTTATACGACATTTTCTAAAGAAAATTGGAAATATGATGCACAATCTGAAAATCTTTCTATTGTAGTAAATAATGACTTAAATGTTAATGCAAATGGAATAGATGAATATGTAATTATTTATAGATATGAAGATTATATAAATTCAGAAAACTCACACTTAGATAAAGTCGTCAAAGCAAGAGTAGAAGAATATAGTGCAAAAGAAAATAACATATTAATAAAAGAAATAAATGATAAACAAGATGTAAAAGTTGACATAGGAGAATTAATTACATATAGTACAAGTTCAACTGAAGAAAAGATAAACAAAGCAAAAATTTATGCAAATTATAATTCAGAAGAACCAATGTATGAAACAGAATATACAACACAAGTTAATGTAAACATATTAACAAGTGATATTTTAGAACAATTAAAACTAGATAGTACAAAAGAGTTTTATAAAGATGTGAATGGATCAGAATTAGAGGCACAAGGTATTGAATATAAGAAAATAAAATTTAGTTATGCTGAAATAAGTTCAATATTAGCAGAAGGTGGAGAGATAGTAATTACAAATGCTGATGGAGAATTATTATATACTTTAAATGCTTCATTAATAACAAATGAAAATGATTGTACTATCAATTTAAATGGAGCAAATGGAATAATTGTATATGCTAACAATATAGCTAAAAATGGAACAATAAACTTTGAACTTACAAAAGTAATTAAGAAATGTAATTTAGATAAAGTAACATTTAAAGGAATTACACAAATTGAAAGTAGAATAACTGCAGAAGTAAAATATTTAGAGATAGATGAAAAATTAGCACTTCAAGAAATCGGAACAAGAAAATATTTTGAAGAAAGCTATACTTCAGCAAATTTATCAATAAATAAAGAGACATTATCAACAATAAATCAAAATGAAAATGTAGAATTAAAAATTGAATTAAATAATGATAAAGAGACAAGTGACCTTTATGTAAATCCAATTTTTGAATTAGTATTTCCAAAATACGTAAAAGATGTAACAGTAGAGAATATAAATTTACTATATGAAAATGGATTAAAAGTAAGTGATTTTGAAACATATACAGAGAATGATATTGTTAAAATGAGAATTGAACTTGAAGGAGTGCAAAAAACATTTAGTGATAGTTCAATAACAAATGGAACAAATATAATTGTAAATACAAATATAACATTAGATGATTATACACCATCAAAAGAAGATCAAATAAAATTATATTATTGCAATGAAGGTGTTAGTAATTATCAATCACAAACAAAATGGACATTGAGAAAAGCAGTACCAGTAGGAATATTAAAATCAACAAATGGATTTGATGTAGCATTAATTAATTATCAAGCACCAAAGGGATTAGTAGCAATAAATGGAATTGTAAATTATGATGGGAATTTAAGTACAGTAAGATCTGTAAAACAAGGAACAGTAACAAAGCAAATAGTAATAAATAGCGCATCAAGAATAGCTACAATGGAATTATTAGCATTAAACAATACAGGTAATAGTTGTTCAGATATAGTGTTGTTAGGAAGAATTCCATTTAAAGGAAATAAAGATGTTATAACAAATGAAGATTTAGGAACAACAACAAATGCAGTAATGAAAGATTTAATAAAAGAAGATATACAAAATGCAAATATGACAACAATTTATTACTCAGCTAATGAAAATGCAAATAAAAACTTGGATGATGTATCAAATGGATGGACAACTAATATTGAAGATATAGAAACAGTAAAATCTTATTTGATAGTAGTAAAAGGAAAAGTATCAGCAGGACAAGTATTGAGATATACATATGACTTTGAAATACCAGAAAATTTACCATATGATGCAAGTATAGCTGGAGGTTTTGGAGCATTCTATAACAATAATACAAATGGAGCTGTAGTATATGAAAGCTCAAGTGCTGATAAAGTTGCGTTAGTAACAGAAGCTGGACCAAAAATTGAAGCAAAATTAAGTGTTGACATTGGTGATGGTGCTGATATAGGAGAAGCAAGATTTTTAAAATATACTTTAAAAGTAGAAAATACAGGAAGTGTAGATGCAAAAAATATTAATATAGAAGCTAAAAAACCAACTAATACAGTATTATATGAATTTGAAGAAGAAACAACAGGAGTAGGAAATAATAACTATGTTGTAGCACAAGATCAGAATAGTAAAATCTGGAATTTAGAAACTTTAGCATCAGGAGAGATAAAGGAATTTGAATATTTAGTAAAAACATCAAAAATAAAGACATATGAAGAATATAAAAAAGGAAATGATGTATTAGTAGAAGCTGAAGCGATAGTACGTGCAGAAAATTTAGGTATTGAAACAAAAAGTAATCATGTAACTAATAAAATAGTAGAAACTAATTTGGATTTAGAAATAAATACTTTTAATTACGATACAAGTGGTAAAAATACTATTGGTTCAGAAATGGATTATAATATATTTGCTTATAATATATCAGAAAGAGAATTAAACAATATAAAAGTTTCATTTAAATTACCAAAAGAAGTTGAATTTAAAAACTCAAATGTATTAACAATTAATGGAAGTTTTTATGATGAAAATACATTACAATATAATCAAGAAAATAGAGAAATCAGCTTTGTAATATCTCATCTATCAATTGAAGGAAGTGTACAATTAAAAGTAGCTACTAATATTGTTAGAGGAGCAACTAATGAACCTTCTTGTTATGCAAACTTTGCTATGGAGGATGGAATAGAAGAAAGAACAACAGAATGTCCAATAACTATTTTAGGACCTGTATTAGAAGTAATACAAGATTCTAATGTAAATAGCATAAAAGAAGGAGAACATGCAGAGTTTATAATACAAATTATAAATAAAGGTAATGGACCTGCAACAGGACTAAGAATAGAAGATAGAGTATCAGAATACTTAAAAGATATTGAAGCAAAATATACAGGATCTTCTAGTGGTGTAATTAAGTTAAATAGTGAAAATAATATAGAAGGACCTATAGCTACTATTCCAGTTAATGGCAAAATAGTTATAACAATTTCAGGAATAGCAGAAAATCTAAAAGATGGAATAAAAGAAGATAAAATAACAAATCAAGCAATTATAACAGGTGACTATATTGACACTATTGATACAGGAATAGCAAGTATCACATTAAAAGAAAATCCAGATAAACAAGAAGAAAAACCAAAAGAAGATGAAAAATTTGATAATGTTATTAATGGTGATAATAGTAATAATGATAACTCAAACAGTGATAATAACAATCAAAATAACAACAATAATAACTCAAATAACAATCAAGGAAATGATGTAAACAATGACTTAAATAATAATCAAACTAATAATATAGATAACAACACAAACAACAACACAAATAATAATTCAAATAAGAATGAAGATAATAGTGTTAAAAACGATAAAGATAATGAAAAAAATGATAATGAAAGTAATAACAAGATTTATAGTATATCAGGAGAAGCATGGCTAGATTCAAATCAAGATGGTAAAAGAGATGATAATGAAGAAAGATTAGCAACAGTAAAAGTTCAATTACAAAAAGATGGATCTATGATAAAAGCTACTACAACAGATGGAAATGGTAAATATGAATTTAAAGATTTAGCAGCAGGAAATTATAATATTAAATTCTTATATGATACTGATAAATATGTAGTTACAACATATAAGAAACAAGATGCTACTGAAGAATTTGATTCAGATGCACTAGAAACATCTGACGGAAATGCTGTAACAGATAATATAACTATAACAGATAACAATATAACAAATATTGATATAGGATTAAGATTAAAAGATACTTTTGATTTAAAAGTTGATAAATATTTGAGTAAAGCTCTTGTTACAACAGTAAAAGGAGAGAAAGAGTATAACTTTAATGATGAAAGTATATCAAAAATTGAAATCAGATCAAAAGAATTAAAAGGTTCTAAAGTTAAATTAGAATATAAGATAGTAGTTGAAAATATAGGACTAGCAGAAGGAAATGCCTTAAAGATAGTAGATGAATTACCAAAAGATATGTCATTTGATGAAAAAGAAAATGACGGTTGGTATTTAGGAGAAGATGGAAAGATATATAATGAGACATTAAAGGATGTTGTAATAAAACCTGGTGAGAAAGCAGAGTTAAAATTAGTTGCTACAAAAGAGGTTAATGAAGATAATACAGGATTTTCAAGCAACAAAGTTATTCTTCAAGAAACACAAAATAAGGCAGGTATAAAAGATATAGGAGATAATAATGTTTCAACTCAAGAAGTACTTATTACAGTTTCAACAAGTGGAAGAATAGTAGCTATATATGGTTCAATTATAGCAATAATAGTTGCAATAGTAGCATTCAAAAATCGAGAGAGGCTTGGTATATCATTTGATAAGAAATATAAAAATAGTACAGCAAAAAAAATAAAAACAAAGAAAATATATAAGTAAGGAGGCGATTAATATGAGAGAAGAAAGAAAAGAAAATAGAATTCAAAAAATAAAAATAATATGTCTACTATTAATTGCCACTCTTGCTAGTGTAGGTTTACTAAAAGTATTTGCGGCAGAATTAGAAGCTAGAAATGGCATAGATATAGAAAATAGAATTGGAGCAATTGTAAAAACATATACTGCAACTCATACAATATCTCAAGGTGAATTTGATTCTGCTATAGAAAAAACACCTTTTACAGCACTTACAACAAAACGTTCAATATATTGTATGCAACACGGTGGTAGATTATTTGATAATCCAGAAGGAATATTAAGCAGAATGCATGAACCAGATGTTAGTATGGATGGAGAAATCAATTTTAAATATGGACAAACTCCTTCTTTTAAAGGTAGTGGTAAATATTTAGACTATAGAGAAAAAGGAGAAACTGGTACACAAGCAATTGATAGTAATATTTCTTTTGAAAAATCTCATGCATATACTTTAAGTATAACAGAAGCATATGCAGCATCATTTAATGGAGAAAATGATGGTGATCCATGGCATAATAATTCACAATATGCAATATGGAGAGAAAATATTACTTTATATAAAGCAGGATTAGCAGTTGAAGCTTTAAATAATGAAATAGGAGCTCATGGTGAAACTCCTATGGTTACAGCTATAAGAAATGAAAATGATCCAAACATGGGTTGTGGAACTATACTAGTAGGAAATAGCTATAAAGTAGGACCATTTGAAATGAGTGATTATGCATATGTAAATTCAAGTCATGTAGTAAATTATTCAGGACAAGGAATAGAAAAACAAGAAATAGTAGGTGGAATAGTAGATGGATATATTACCTTAAATACAGGAGCTATTGTTAACTTTGATAATATTACTATAGAATATGTTCAAGAAGGAGATAATAATAGAAATGGTGGAGATATTTGGAATACACCAAGTAATTATAATTATCCATGGCCAAATTCAAAGTTTTACATAATAGTTGATAGAGGTGCTTGTGGAGTAGATGCAACAACATTATCATCATTTACATTCAAATTTAGAAAAACAGTATCAAGTGGAGATGGATATTATGCAAGAGGACAATATGTGTTTAGTACTTTTGATATGCAAAATGCTGCAAGAAGTAGCTGTAGTTATACATGTCAAGATAGTACAGGTAGTGGAAATTGTAGTTTTAGCAAATCACCAGGAACTTCAAGTAGCCCATATAACAGTACATGTACTCATACATGGTATGAAAATTGTTATTTAGATTGTCATGGACATACAAGTACAAGTCATTCAGGCTGTGACCATGCAAATGGAGCATGTAGTCCTTCAACTACAACTACATATTGTAGCGGATGTCATCATGAACATGGTGATTCTAAATCATATACACATACAGATCCATATTTATGTGGACATTCACATGAATATTGTGAAAGATTTGATTGGGTTGGAAAATTACAAGTTTTAGATGCTCAACCATTAATGGGATTAAGAGAAGCTAAAACAATTATATATGAAACAGAAGTAGTAAGTTATGTAGATGTAAGATTAACAACAGATTTAACAATAAATAAATATATTACAAAAGTAGAACATGTAGGAGAAAGTATAGTAACATTTGGAGATACATTAGAAAGATCAAGAGGTGCTGCAAATTCACCTAACAGACCAGACAGTCCTAACCAAGTAGATGCTAAAAGAACAAACTATGTAAAAGCTGAAAGAGGAGACAAGATAACATATAATATTGATATAATCAATAATCAAGATCAAGATGTTTCATTCCAAATTAATGATATACTACCTACTCAGTGCACTGCTTCAACATTTAATCCAAGTATAAACGGTTGGCTAGAAGTTAAAGCAAATCAAGTATTTAAAGTAGTAGTAACTTTAAGACCTACAGCAGAAACTGGATTATGGGAAAACTCTTCTGAAATTATTACAAAGAACTCTGGAAGTGTTGACTATAACAGAACAGATTATAGTCCAGGAGATGTTAGACATAATGGTCCAGTAGTTAACGTAGCAGAACTAGGAGATGGTCCTAAAGGAATTACAAAAGATTCAGATTTTTATAAAATCAAAGAATTTAATGTAAGTGTTGAAAAATATATTTATGATGTAGAACATAATCAAGACAATATTAAGATAAGTAGTATAGATACAACATTAAAAGCTACAGATGAAAGATCAGTAGTAAGAGGAATGACAGAAGGTACAAAAAGATCAAATCCAGTATATGTAGAGTATGGAGATACAGTTACATATAAAATAAAAGTTTACAATACAACAAGTAGTTCTGGTTCAAGGTTTGATGTAGGCAGAGATTCAGATCCATATTGGACTCCAGATAAAGTATATGTAAACATTGAAGATACTTTACCTAAGAAATATTCTAAATTAGATATACAGGTAAGTGGAACAGGAGTTACAGGAAATAACTCACATATAATTAGTAAAACAGATGCAAGCACAAATGGTGGAACATTTACAATTAAAGATTTAATGGTACCAGCAGGAGGAGTAAGAATAGTAACAGTTACATTAACTGTAGATGAATATACAAAAGGAACTATTGAAGAAAATAATGTTAAATTTATAGGTACTATGAAAAATATCAATAGAGGACCAAACAGAGGAGATAATTCAGTTCCAGATAATTTATGTGTAATAAAAAATAATTCAAGTAACTTAAATACAAGTGACTGGTATATATTAAATGATTATGATGCATTTATGGATAAATATGTTTATAAATATGATGAGAAAATAGAAAAAGAGAATAACAGCAATACATTCACAAATGGAGGATTTATAACAAATGCTGATGGTACATTAAAAACTTCAAGAGAAAGAAAATCAGATAAAGAAAAACAAGAAAAACCAGTATCAGCAGAAAAATATGAAACTCTAATATATGCAATTAAAGTTACAAACGAAGCTAAAGCAAAAGGGGCAGGTATACCTTCAGGAAATAAACCAGCAACACAAGTTAGAACAACTGAAGTAAAAGATTATATGCAAATAGGATTAACACAGAAAAATGTTGAAGCTAAAATGTATAATGCTGATGGAAGTATATGTACAAGATATAGTTCAACTGGAAATGTAGCAGTTAATGTTTCAGCACCAACTGTAGAAGGTAAATATAATACATATAGATATAGAATTGGAAACGAAACAATTTTAAACCCAGGAGAATTCATAATTTACTATGTAACTGTAGAAATTACAGAAAGCAATATGTATCTATATGATTTAGAAAATAAAGCAGAACTTACAGTGTTAACAAATATAAACAATACAGATAAAGATACAAGAGAAATAAAAAATCCAAGTCATAATGAGAATATTTCTAAACAACAAATTTCAAGTGAATTTGTAAGAATGAAAGACTTAGTAATTGCTGGTAATGTTTGGGTAGACTTTGATAGAGATGGATTTATGCAAGATACAGCAAATGAAACTCAACAAAAATACTATAATTTAAATTCAGATGCTAGAAAGAAAGATGTTGTAGTTCACTTATATCAATCTGATGGAACATTATTAAGAACAACAAAAACAGATGCAAATGGTTTATATACATTTGGTAGAGATTTAAATCTTGGATGGTATAAAGAATACTATAACCATGATACAGGATTCTCAAGTGGTACTATGTATCAACGTATTGATAAAGCAACAAACAAAGATGGAAATGGAAATTATACAACATCTAGCCAAATCTTAAGTTACTACATAGAATATGAATATGATGGTGTGCTATATAAGAGTACAGAATTTTATGCAGGAACAGATGGAAAGAAACATCTAAAAGAAGAAGGTTCTTATGAACCAGAATACTTAATAGATTCAAATGCAGCAGAATTTAAAGATGTAAGAGAACAATTTAATACTCAATATGAATATATTTCTTACAATGTAGCTTATGATTTAGGATTAAATAAAACAAATGATATGGTTTATGATAAAGTAAATCACAAATCAGAGCTAATGGAAGATAATTCAAGACTAATGACATCAAGAAGCTTTATAAACGTACCATCAAATAAAAATGATGCAAATTCAACAAATTACTTATGGCTATTCCAATTTGGATCAATGGGAAATGAAAAACCAGAAACAGATTACTTAAAACATATAAATTTAGGATTAGAATTAAGAGAAGATGCTGATATTGCTTTAACAAAAGATGTTTATAAAGTAAAAACAACAATAGATGGTGAAGAAATGGAATATAACTTCAATCAAAATAATGGTTTAAATGGAGATATGGGATTTGCAGAGAACTATTCACAAGGAGCATATCTACAAGATTATATAATCGGAAAACCATATGGATTAGAGTTATACGAATCAGATTATAAATATAGATTTGAACAATATAAAGCAGCAGCAGTTAGAAAATATAAAGGTCTAAATGGTGAAAGTGAACTAAATGTTGAAGTAACTTATAGAATTACACTAGACAATAAATCAGTTACAGATGATGATACAGTAAGAGAGGGTAGAGGAGAAAATCAACCAGATGTAACAGATACAAAACTAGATGTAAAAGTTCATGAAGTATTAGACTTATATGATGCAAACTTTATTAAATACACAGAAGATGTTGCAAAAGATTTTATAACAGTAAAAACGAAAGATGCAGAAGGATTCTTAGTAGATAAGAAAATAAATATAGCAGAAGCTTGGTACTTTAAACCAGCAGGAAGTGGAGCAACAGGTACAAGATATAGTGTTGATACAGCAGTAGGAGGAGCAAAACCAATCTTTAAAGAAGATCCTAATGGAAATTATGTAAAAGTAGATCTAACATTATCTAATACATCATCAAGAGGACCAAAAGGAAAATTCTCTGAAAAAGCTAATGACTTTACAGCAGATGGATATAACACAGTTTATATTACAGGTATGGGAGATGAAATAATACACGAAGGTGAAAACTTAGATATATATGTTAAATACGTAATTGATAAAGAAGCTTTAGAAGTTGGAATAACAAATGAAAATTATGAGGAAACAGTAAGCACATCAGAAAGTACAAATACAAATAAATCTGGCTCTACATCTATAACAGAAACAGAAGGAACAACAACTAAAGTAACAAGCAAAGTATTAGAAAGATCATTAAAAATAGCTGAAAGAACAACATCTGCATATAAAGAAAAATATGGCAGAGGCACAGAAAACATAGCTCAAGTAAATGCATACTCAGTATGGTATACAGATGGAAAACCAGCATCATTAGTAGATATGGATTCTAACCCTGGTAATATAGGTGTTAAAAATGACAGTACAGGTGTAATACCTGGTGAAGCAGGATATTCAGAAAGTTTAACTTCAGCAGATAATGTAGAGTATTATGAAGATACTACATATAAAACTGGTATTGAGATAGTTGCAGATGCAACAGAAAATACTAAGGAAAAAATTGAAGAAAAATACAAAAAGATTCAAATTGTAGTAGAACTTCAAGGAACACCTAAGATTATAAGAAGTATATCTGGTATGGTTTGGGATGACTCAAGAACAGATACTTTAGGAACAGGTGGAGATGAACAATATATAGGTGATGGTCTATATGATACAGAAGAAATAAAGAATAATCTAGGAAAAGAAAACGAAAGTGTTAAATTACATTATAAAGATGAAAGTGTAAGCGAAGAAAAAGACATTAAAGTTAGAAATGCTAGAGCAGAATTTATTGAAATAGTACAAGTAGATCCAACACATTATTATGAAGAAATACTTTCAGATGTAACATGGGAGCAAGTTCAACATATAAGAACAGACACAGATGGTAAATATGAATTAATTGGATTTGTTCCAGGTAAATATATAGTAAGATTTACATATGGTGATACAGTAGAAGAAAATAAAGCAAGTGCGACATATGATGCAACATTAGAAGCTCAAAATGATATGTTAATCTTTAATGGTCAAGATTATAAATCAACACAATATACAAATGAATTAAGTGATAATGAAACAGATGTTGATGAAATAATCAGAAAATTAGAGGTTGCAGATAGAAACGATGGTAGAGATGATGAGGTTAGAAGACTTGAAGTAAATAGATTTTCAGAAGTTATGACAAATGAACTTGCAGAAATATTAAAAGGTGTAGCTAATGGAACAAAATTAACAGAAAGATCTGATAAGAATAATGCTGATCAACTAGAAATCTTAACAGATAATACATATATGGAAGCTGAGACAGTTGAATTCCTAGTTAAAGCTGAAAAATTAACAGATACACAAACACCTAAATACATATTCAAACAAGATGTTAATTCAGGAAATAAAGAAGATGCAGAAGCTATTGCAAGAGATATTTACTATAGAGAATTAGAGAGAATTCATTATGCAGATACAAATACTAGAGATTTCAAAATTGAGAATGTAGACTTTGGTATTGAATACAGACCTGAATCTCAAATAAGTTTAGCTAAAGAGATTGATGAAGTTAAGATAACAACAGAAGATGGAAATACATTAATAGACTTATTCTTCTATACAACAGGAGAACAAGAAGCAACAGTTCACCATATAGATACAGAAAAATCTACAGGTTTAGACTTAATACAATTTATCTCAAATGATTACACAGCATTACTAAAAGATTTAACAACAGAAGATACACAAGGATTTATATACATTCAAGTTGATGATGATATATTACAAGGATCTAAGATAGATATTATGTATAAGTTTAAAGCTAATAATGAAAGTGAAATTGATAGAATAACAACAAACTTAAATGATATTAGATATAAAGAAAATAAAGCAACACAAGACTTAGTGGCAGAATATAATGGAAAAGGAGTTAATATAATCGATACAAACTATACAGCTTCTGGAACAGCAAGAAATATGGTATATGCTGATATGTTTGCATTTGATGAAAACTCAGATCTTTATAGAAATAGAACAAAGACAATTACAGATGTAGCAAATGGTAAAACAGGATACTATGGTACATATGTAGGATATGCATACTATACAGGTGAAGAAACAGCATTAGACACAGTATCAAGCTTAAAATTCGATAAGATATTAGACTATGTTGATACAGATTTAGAATTTGATCAAGAAACAAATAATAACAATTTAGAAGACAAATATTGGTCAAAGAGCACAGCATCTGAACTTGTAAATTATGTATATACACTAAAAGGCTTAAGAAATACAAAGGCAATGCCAGGAACTTCAATAGTAAGCGATAATGGTGTAAAACTAATAAATGTACAAGGAATGGAATATACAAACTTAGTAGTATCAGTAGATGATAGAAGAGTTGATATAGGTGATGAAAATGATAAATACATTGTAAATAATCAAGACTTATCAAGATTCTTATTACCAGCAGTAACAGATGAAACAGAAAATCTATATGAATCTAGGGGTATAGTATATTTACCAGTATCAAAAGTTGTATCAGCTGAAACATCAACAGATAATATGAGTTATGAAAATATAGCAGAGATTATACAATTTACAACATTAACAGGTAGAAGAACAAACTTTGCAACAACAATAGGAAATGCTAACGTAAATACAACGCCAGATGATCCAACAAAAGGAAGTAAAGAATTCATAACATCATCATTTGAACCAGATACAGCTGCAACAGAGACAATTACATTAACACCACCAACTGGTATGATGAAAAATAGAAGAGTAATAGTAAATGCAGTAGAGACAGCTAAAGTAAGTGTAGGAGTGATTGTAATTGCAGTTGCCGTAGTAATTATAGCAATATTTGTAACAAAAACGATAATAACTAAAATTAAAAAGAGACGTTATAAATAAAAAATAAGTAGAGAAGAGGCTTTTATAGGTCTCTTCTTTATTATATTATAAGAAAACTGTTCTGTATTTTTATAATAAAAATGCTACGCAAAAGCTATTTACGGAATAAAAAATATACAAAATTATGCAAAAAAATATACAATTCGACAAAGAAAGACAGGAAAGATAATAAAATAAAGAAATCTAAAAACAAAAAAATTGAAAAAAAGGCAAAAAAAGGCTCGAAATCCTTGAAAAAGTTGACATAATGGTGTATAATAGATATGTATAGCGTTTTTACGACAAATTATAAGTAACTCTAGGATTGTGTAATAAAAATTTTATATAAAAAAATAAGAAAGTTTAAAAAATGAACATCCGTAGCGAGTAGAAAGAAAAAATGTTTTAAAAGCCTTTATTTTAAAGGCTTTGACTATTGACTACTTAAAAAAAAAGAGTAAAATTATACTTATAAAATAGTAAAAAAGAATACTATGTCACAAAATTTGTTATTATGGGAGGAATTAAGATTATGCGTAAAAACAAAATTCTAGAAAAATTGTTAGCAATAATCCTAATATTTACACTAACTTCTGC
>ERZ778515.1197-NODE-1197-length-19562-cov-5.402625_pt1 | contig 19562 bp, 21 predicted proteins | sample MGYA00510343_ERZ778515 | MGnify/ENA primary metagenome ERZ778515 (study PRJEB29527, sample SAMN07138965) | mouse gut metagenome | material: feces | host: mouse | place: China:Nanjing | collected 2016-01-25 ...
GTGCTATGCAGCAAAACAGGAAGCAAAAAAAATGGTTTTTGATGGGCATACTGATAGTGGCGGGGCTGTTGACAGGCGCTGCAGGAAGCAGCTTTTTAGGAAAGAAAAGCGCGCAGCCGCTTTTTTGCGTGACAGTAAGGGCTTCTGCATGTACCGGACAGGGCGTGGTGTACCGTCAGCAGGAAGAGATGTTTTATATCGTTACTGCCGGACATGTGGTGGACGGTCTTTTGGAGGGGCAGGGCTGCCGTATAGAATATGGAGAAAGCGGAGAGGGGGAAGCAAGGGTGCTTTACCGCTCGGAAACGGCGGATTTGGCGTTTCTTGCGATGCCTGCCGGAGAGGAAACTAAATTGCAGGCAGTTGCGGTTTCGCGGGAGCATTTCGATGCCCTGACGAGGGGAGACAGACTGTGGGCAGCGGCATGGGCGGACGGCGCCATGCAAAAAACGGAAGGAGAGCTTCTTGATTTCTGGGTTTATCTGGAGGACTTTTCTCTCAATATGATGCTTGCTAAAATGGATTGTTATGCCGGTATGTCCGGTTGTGCCATTTTAGAGGAAAACGAGTACTTTACGGGGATTTTGTGTGGTGTGAGCGAGGCAGGAGAAGCGGCGGTTCTGCCCTACTCCATCATAGAATCGGAGTGGATACAGATGGTGGAGCGGGGGATTCTTAAATGATGATAAAATTATGGCGGCTTTCTTGACATTCTGTGAAAATTGTTCCACAATATGAAATGGAAAAGCGGACGCAAAGTCGCGCGGAAAAGGAGATTATGATGACGAAAATAGATATTTTTTCCGGCTTTCTGGGTGCCGGAAAGACAACACTGATTCAAAAATTACTGAAGGAAGCGCTGGCAGAGACAAAGGTAGTGCTGATTGAAAATGAATTTGGGGAGATTGGCATTGACGGCGGCTTTTTAAAAGAAGCAGGCATTGAAATCAAGGAGATGAATTCCGGCTGTATCTGCTGTTCGTTAGTGGGGGATTTTGGCACTTCCTTAAAAGAGGTGCTTACCACCTATGCGCCGGAGCGCATACTGATAGAGCCGTCCGGTGTGGGAAAGCTCTCTGATGTTATCAAGGCGGTGGAGAATGTGGCGGCTGACACTGAGGTGACGGTAAACAGCGCCGTTGCAGTGGTGGATGCCGCAAAATGTAAAATGTATATCAAGAATTTTGGCGAATTTTTCTGCAACCAGATTGCTTATGCAGGGACGATTGTCCTGAGCAGGACGGCGGGCATGAGTCAGGAAAAGCTGGAAAAATGTGTGGAAATGATTCGTGTGTATAATACGCAGGCGACGATTATCACAACGCCATGGGAAGAATTGCAGGGCGCGGATATTTTAAAGACCATTGAGGGAGCCGACAAGTTGGAATCTATGATGGCTGCACTTTTGGAGGAGCAGCACCGTCACGAGGAGGAGCACCATCACGGACATCACCATGACGGCGAGGAGTGCCATCACGGGCATCACCATAACGACGAGGAGTGCTGCCATGGACATCACCATGACGGCGAGGAGTGTCATCATGGGCATCACCATGACGGCGAGGAGTGTCATCATGGGCATCACCATGACCACGGAGAGGACTGTACCTGTGGCTGTCATGACCATGACCATCATCACCATCATGCGGACGAGGTGTTTACAAGCTGGGGGAAGGAAACGCCTGCAGTCTATACGGCAGAGAAGATAGCGGCGATTTTAAAGGAGCTTGACGGCGGTGAATACGGTATGATTCTCCGCGCCAAAGGCATGGTTCCCGCAGCGGACGGCACATGGATTTATTTTGACTATGTACCGGAAGAAAGCGATATCAGAACCGGAAAACCGCAGGTAACCGGAAAGCTGTGTGTTATCGGCTCCAAGATTTCTGAGGAAAAGCTGGAAGCGCTGTTTGGGTGATTAAAGGCAGAAGGAAAGGAAATAAGGGAAATGAAAGCTGTCTATATGATTAACGGATTTTTGGAGAGCGGCAAGACGGAGTTTATCACATACACGCTTGCACAGCCGTATTTTCAGACGAGGGGGACGACGCTGCTTCTGCTCTGCGAAGAGGGAGAGGTAGAATATGACGACGATTTGCTGAAAAAAAGCCGCACGGTGGTGGAGCTGATTGAAAGTGAGGCGGATTTCAATCCAAATCATCTTTTAGAGTTGGAAAAAAAGTATAAGCCGGAACGGATTATTGTAGAGTACAACGGTATGTGGAATTTTAAAAACATGAAACTGCCTTGGCACTGGAAGATAGAACAGCAGATTACGACCATAGACGGTTCTACCTTTCCGAACTATTATACCAATATGCGTTCTCTTTTGGCGGAGATGGTGCGCAATTCGGAGATGATTATTTTTAACCGCTGCGACGGAATCTCGGATTTGAGCAGCTATAAACGGAATATCAAGGCGGTCAATCCACGGGCTGACATTATTTTTGAGGATGCAAACGGTGAGATTACGGAAATTATGGAGGACGACCTGCCGTATGATTTAAAGCAGGAGGTCCTTGCACTGGATGATTATGGGTACGGTATCTGGTATTTGGACAGCATGGACCATTTGGAGAGATATATTGATAAAAAGGTAGAGTTTACCGCCATGGTTTTAAAACCGGAGGAATTTCCAAAAAATTATTTTGTCCCCGGGCGTATGGCAATGACCTGTTGTGCGGATGATATGGCGTTTTTGGGGTATCCTTGTGAATATGAGGGTGTGGAACAGCTTGCGCAGAAAGAATGGGTAAAAGTAAAGGCGCTGGTTGCAAAGGAGTACAGAGAGGAATATCAGGGAGAAGGACCGGTTTTACATGCTGTCAGTGTGGAAAAAACGAAAGCACCCAAAAATCCGGTGATAAGTTTCAATTAATTATGCGTGGTATGCCGAAAGGACTATAAAAAAATGCCAAAGTGGAAGAGGTAGCAATATGAGTACATTTATACTTGCCTTGGAAGGTACGGGTTTTGCGTGGCTGATGACTACGCTGGGTGCGGCAGTTGTTTTTTTCTTTCGAAAGGAAATGAAAGATGCCGTGCACAAGTCTTTTCTGGGTTTTGCGGCGGGCGTTATGATTGCGGCGGGCGTATGGTCCTTGCTGATTCCGGCGATAGAGCAGGCGGAGGAAAGCGGACAGCAAGGGTTTGTGCCGGCGGCAGGCGGTTTTTTGCTCGGCGCGGCATTTTTACTTGCGATGGATAAACTGATACCCCATCTGCATTTGGGGGAAAAAGAGGCGGAGGGACCTAAAACATCGCTTCACCGGACGACGCTGATGGTATTTGCCGTGACCCTGCACAATATTCCGGAGGGGATGGCGATGGGGCTTGCTTTTGCCAATGCGCATCTAAACGGTGGTTCCGGCGCCGATTATGCAGCGGCTTTTGCACTTGCGCTGGGAATTGGCATTCAGAATTTTCCCGAGGGGGCGGCAATTTCACTGCCGTTAAAAAGAGAAGGAACCACTTCTCTTAAAGCCTTTTGCGCGGGATGTCTTTCCGGCGTGGTGGAGCCTTTGTTCGGCGTGCTGACCGTGCTGCTTGCCTCTGTTCTGGTGCCTTATATGCCGTGGCTTTTATCATTTGCGGCAGGCGCCATGTTTTATGTGGTGGTGGAAGAGCTGATACCGGAGGCACATTTGGGGGAACATTCCCATGTGGGAACGCTGGGCGTGCTTGCCGGTTTTTTACTCATGATGATACTGGATGTGGCTTTGGGGTAGAATATGGCACTCAATTCAGAAAAAGAACAGTTACAATTACAGAGACATATAAAGGATTTGGCGGATAAATCTTACCGGCAGAATCTTTTTACATTCAGTGGTTTTCTAGGGCTGGCGGAGCTGGAGCTTTATTACAAAATGGAGAAGGAGCTGGATTTTGCATCGCCGGATTTGTTTGGCGGGGACGAGAGTGCGGAGCGGAAGATGCTGCGCTTTGGCTCGCCGGAAGAATTTGGCTATGAGGAGGCATATCCCATTTCCTGTATTTATGCAAAGCCGATTCAGCTTAAATTTGCGGAAGCTCTAAGCCACAGGGATTTTCTGGGTGCGCTGATGAACTTGGGAATCGAGAGAAGCTGTATCGGCGATATCCGCGCAGGGGAAGAGGGCGGATATTTTTACTGTCAATCTTCCATGACGTCGTATATCTGTGAAAATCTGACGCAGGTAAAGCACACCCATGTAAAATGCGAGGTAGTAGAGCGGGTGGAACGAACAGAAGCTGATGAACCGGAGGAGACGGAAGTACTGGTTAGCTCCCTTCGGATTGACGGGTGCCTGTCAAAGCTTTACAAGCTTTCGAGGACGGAGAGCCTTTCCCTGTTTCAGGGTGCAAGGGTGTATGTGGACGGCAGGCTGGCAGAAAACAACAGCCGTCCGTTAAAGCCAGGGGAGGCGGTGAATGTAAGAGGGTACGGCAAGTTTATTTTTACAGGGGTAAAATACGAGACGAAAAAGGGTAAACTGTGTCTGGGCATACAGGTATACCGATAGGAGCGGGTATGTATTCTTATACGTTGATACAATGGCTGTTTTTGTTTTATTTTTACTGCTTTTGCGGCTGGTGCTTTGAATCCGCCTACGTATCGTTAAAGAGCAGAAAGCCGGTAAACAGGGGATTTATGAAGGGACCGTTTTTGCCGCTTTATGGCAGCGGCGCCATTATGATGCTGGTGGTATCAAAGCCTTTTTTGGGGCATTGGTGGGCGGTCTATATTGCCGGGTGTATCGGCGCAACCCTGCTGGAGTATGTGACAGGCGTTGTGATGGAAGCGCTCTTTAAGGTGCGCTACTGGGATTATTCCAATCAGCCGTTTAACTTTCAGGGACAGGTATGCCTAAGCTCAACGCTGGCGTGGGGCGGACTTACACTGTTGATGAATTATGTGATACACAAGCCTATCGAGAAACTTGTACTTGGGATTGCGGCAGACATTTTGAGCGTGGCGACGATTCTTCTGACAATGTACATTGCCTGTGATTTTGCGCTTTCCTTCAAAGAGGCATTGGATTTGCGGGATATTCTGGTGCGGATGGAAAAAGCGAAGGAAGAGCTGCTGCGGCTGCAGAAGCGGCTTGACGTGATGCTTGCAGTAGCGGGAGAAGAGTGGAGCGAAAAGAAAGAAGCATTTTCGGAAAAGTTTAAGACAGAAGAAATAAAGGCGGGAATCGAGAAGCGGCTCAATGTGATGAAAGAGCTTCTTGGCAGAAAGCCGGAAGAATACTCGCAGGATACACGGGATGAACTGCTGGATTTACATGCGCAGTATAAGATAAATGTAGAAAAGGAAGAGCACCGCAGCATGTTTTACCACCGCATCCGTAACAATCCTTCCATGAGTTCAAGGCGTTATAAGGAGGCGCTGGAGGAATTGAAGAAAAAAGCGGCACAGCGGCGCAAAAAATAGTGTAAAGAACGGAGGGATTTTATGTGTACGGCTGCAGCCTGTAAAACGAAGGATTTTTATTTTGGAAGGACATTGGACTATGATGATTCCTATGGTGAGGAGGTTACGATAACACCCCGCAATTATCCGTTTCATTTTTGCGGGACGGGTGATGTGGACAGCCATTATGCCATGATTGGCATGGCGCATGTTGCGCAGGGATATCCCTTATATTACGACGCGGTCAATGAAAAAGGGCTTGCCATGGCAGGTCTTAATTTTGTGGGAAACGCCCATTACAATCGGCCTGTGCAGGACAGGGAGAATGTTGCGGTTTATGAATTGATTCCGTGGCTTCTGGCAAGCTGTAAAACGGTAAAGGAATGTAGGGAGAAGCTTGCAAAAATCAACCTTACCGACACGCCGTTTTCCGAAAGCCTGCCCGTGGCACAGCTTCACTGGATGATATCGGACAAGGACGAGACGGTTACGCTGGAAGCAGTGAAGGAGGGAATTTTTGTCTATGACAATCCGGTCAGGGTGTTAGCAAACAATCCGACTTTTCCGGAGCAGATGTTCGGGCTCAACAATTATATGCACCTGTCGGCAAAGCCGCCCCAGAATCTTTTTGCAAAAGGACTGTCCCTTACGGCATACAGCCGCGGCATGGGGGCGTTAGGACTTCCCGGAGATTTGTCTTCGCAGTCGAGATTTGTGAGAGCGGCTTTTGTCAATATGAATTCGGTGTCAGGCGATTCGGAGAAGGAAAGTGTGGGACAGTTTTTCCATATTCTCGGCGCAGTAGAGCAGCAAAATGGCTGCTGTGAGCTGGAGGGCGGCGAGTATGAGCGGACGATTTATACCTGCTGCTGCAATACGACGCGTGGGATTTACTATTACACTACCTACGGCAACCGGCAGATTACGGCTGTGAATATGTATCATACAGATGTGGATGGAAAGGAATTGTGCCGTTATCCGCTGATTTTGGAGGAGCAGATTCTGCAGCAGAATTAGTGTACTGATCTATTCAGATTCGGGCGTCAAAAGCCCTGACTGAGGGAATTTGTTTTACAAAGCGGGAAGGTATGGGGGAAAATATGGACCTGTTTGAATACATGAGACAAAATCATATGGAGAAGGAGTCGCCTCTTGCGGCGCGGATGCGCCCCACTACTCTGGAGGAGGTGGCGGGGCAGCAGCATATTATCGGGAAGGATAAGCTGCTTTACCGTGCTATCAAGGCGGACAAGCTGAGCTCTATTATTTTTTACGGACCGCCGGGCACGGGAAAAACCACTCTTGCTAAGGTGATTGCCAATACTACCAGTGCGGAGTTTGTACAGATAAATGCCACTGTCGCAGGAAAAAAGGACATGGAGGAGACGGTGGAAAAGGCAAAGAATATACAGGGCATGTACGGGAAGCGGACCATTCTTTTTATTGACGAAATTCATCGTTTTAACAAGGGGCAGCAGGATTACCTGCTCCCCTTTGTGGAGGATGGCACCCTTATCCTGATTGGCGCAACCACGGAAAATCCTTATTTTGAGGTAAACGGCGCTTTGATTTCCCGCTCTATTATCTTCGAGTTAAAGCCGCTGGAAAAAGAGGATATCAAGCAGCTTCTGCGAAAGGCGGTCTGCGACAGGGAAAAGGGCATGGGCGCTTACGAGGCAGAGATAGAGGAAGACGCGCTGGAATTTCTGGCGGAGCTTTCCGGCGGGGACGCCAGACATGCGCTGAATGCGGTCGAGCTGGGGATTATGACTACAAATCGCAGCGAAGACGGGAAAATACATATCACGATGGCGGTTGCGCAGGAGTGTATCCAGAAGCGGGTGATGCGTTATGACAAAAATGGGGACAGCCATTATGATACCATTTCCGCTTTTATCAAAAGTATGCGCGGTTCAGACCCTGATGCGGCGGTATATTATCTGGCACGGATGCTGTATGCGGGGGAGAGCGTCACCTTTATTGCCAGACGTATCATGATATGCGCCGCGGAGGATGTGGGAAACGCGGACCCGCAGGCGCTTTCTGTGGCGGTAAATGCCTCCCTTGCCGTGGAGCGTGTCGGTATGCCGGAGGCGCAGATTATTTTGTCACAGGCTGCCGCCTATATTGCCTCGGCGCCCAAGAGCAATGCGGCATCGGCGGGGATTGGAGATGCGATGCGCGCTGTGACGGAGACCGGAAACCTTGCGATTCCGGCGCATCTGCAGGATGCCCATTACAAAGGCGCCGCAAAGCTGGGACATGGAACGGGCTACAAGTATGCACATGATTACAAGAACCATTACGTAAAGCAGCAGTATCTGCCCTATGAGCTTTCCGGCAGGGAATTTTACAAGCCTTCCGGCAACGGCTATGAGGTAAAAATACGGGAACATATGCAGAGAATCAGGAGAGAAGCGGAAGAGGGCGGCGAGACGGCAGAGCAGTAAACGTAAAGCAGGAAACACAGAAGAAGAGGAAGAGCAGCAGAGGAAGAAACGGCAGAGCGGCAACCCTGAAAACGGTAAAACAGTAAACGGAGTAAAAGCGGAAAAGCCGTAACGCGGTACGGGGAAAGTGGAGGCCGGACAAAAATGGAAGATTCTAAAAAACAGGAAAAATGGGAGGTTCCTTTTATTGTATATATGGCTTTGCTGCTTGGCATCACGGTGTTCCGCCCGTGGGCACTGTCGTGGAATCATTTTTTTCAAGGGAGCTTTAACCTGAAACCCTTCACAGAGTACGTGCGGCTGCTGGAGAAGGGGGGGCTTTTGCGGGTGCTGTATCTGCTTTTGGGCAATATTGCGGCGTTTATGCCTTTTGGCATGTATCTGGCGTACCGAAAGCCCGAATGGAAGCTTGGGCGTTTTGCTTTTTCCAGGGATATATGCGGCTTGTTTCTTTAGAGAGCCATCCGCAGAAGATGCGATGGAGGATATGCGGTCGGGGCAATACAACTGGTTTGTTCCAATCGACTGTAAGAGCTTTGACGGTACATATCTTGCAAAGCAGGAGTATTCGGAGACGGAAAAGCCGGTAAGAAGTATTCGAGTCAATATTTATGATACGGAAAGTAATGTGCTTGTGGATAGTATTTATGCCGAATCGCTTTGGTTTGGTTTTCAGGGTATTATGTGGGGAAGGGACAATTACAATCTGGCAATCGGGCTGATAGATGGTACCGTGTTATATTATGAGTATGCGGACGGCGGCTGGCATGAGGTCAAAAACATGGAAGGAGAAAAGCAATGAGTAAAACAATGAGTAAAGCGGCAAGTGCAGTTTCAATTATCGGGGGCGCCGACGGACCTACTTCCATATTTATACTTGGAAAAAAAGGCAGGGAAAAAAATATTTTTAAACGCTTTCAAATATGGCGGCAGAATAAGAAGTACCGAAGGAAAAGAGAGCGTGCGCGCAGGCTGATTACGCCGAATGCCCATACCATAGAGGAACTAATAGACTATATAAAGGAGCGTTATGGCGCGGTAGAGGCGGATGCTTCTTATCCTTACTATGAAGAGCGGAAGAAAGGGATGAAATATTGCCTGATACAGCGGGAGAAACCTGCGCTTTTGGGAGAAACAAAGCGTTTTTTGCCGCCGGAGGATTTGACGGACAAAGAAGCGGTGATAAAATGGCAAAAGGAGCTGGAGGCGTGGACAAAGGAATGCCAGAACAGAGCGGATGCGGTTCCTTTTGACTGTTTTCCGACCGAGTACCACATGTACGTGATAGACAGAAAAGAGGAAGGCAGACTGGAAATAGAACTGGACAGGTTTCGTCCGACGATTTCGATGTCCTATTCCGGCAGGGCGATGGAGCAGATATCGAAGGATATTCATCTGTACTATGGTGTGACAAAACAGGATATCGACGAGGAAAGCGAGCGCTACAAATCTCTTTTGGCAGCTTTAAGCACGTAGCGGCGCCGGCAGCCTAGAAAAGCTGTTCTACCAGATACCGGTAGACAGCTTCGTTTTTTTTCTGCCAGTTGTCGCAGACAGCTTCCGCCACCTCTTTGACGGGAACGGACAGCGTGATATCGATAAGTGTGATGCCGCGGTCCTTTGCCATAAGATGCGCTTCATATTCACCGCTTGTGGATTTATAATAATTTGCCGTGACAGAGGCTTCGTTTCGCAGTGCAAGTTCCTTTTCGGACAGATAAGCTTCCACATCCTCTTTGATGGCTGCGCTGATGCGGCTGCCAAAGAAACGGAGCGTTTCCCGTCCTTCTTCCGTGATGGCAAGCTGCGTCCGGTTTAAAATGGTAGTGGCGGTGATAAGCTGCGTGTCGGTCAGCTCTGCAATCACCTGCTGGAGGGTAAAAAAATTGGTGTAGTCTTTTTCCTGTATAAAATCGCAGACCTGTGCCTTTGTCAGCGGAAAATTTACCCTGTCGAGCATATAGAGTACAATTAGTTTATATAAAGTCAGTGGGTCCTGCAGCATAAAAACATCTCCCTTGATATGTTTGCCGTTGTTTCATGGTTTTGTGCAGCGTGTTGAGTACATTTTTTTTGTTCAGGCTCCATAGCGGGGCAATCAGTAAGTCTTTGGGACCGTCTCCGGTCAATCGGTGTATCACGATATCGGGGCTTAAAAGCTCCAGAGCGTGAATCAGGATATCCGTATATTCTGCCTGCGACAATGTGGAAAAACCGGCAATCCGGTTTTCCAGATACATATCTGCAAGAGCGGTATTCTGCAGGATATGCAAAAGCTGCAGTTTGACGCCAAAAGGGTGCAGAGCCGCATGAGACGTGCCGCGGGTATCGGGAATGTGGTTTAAATAGCGCACGGTTTCGTACATCATGTCCGGCGTTTCGCCCGGCAGACCCAAAATGACATGCACAATAACCGGAATATTTCTCTCGGTCAGGGCTGTCATCGCTTCTTCAAAAACGGGGAGCGGGTATCCCCTGCCCACAAAAGAGGCGGTATCTTCATGTATGGTCTGGAGTCCAAGCTCTATCCAGATAAATTTTTCGGGATAGCGTTTCTTTAGCGCGGCAAGCAGTTCCAAGACGTCTTCTCCAAGGCAGTCGGGGCGGGTTGCGATGGAAATGCCGGCAACTTCGGGGAGCGAGAGGGCGGCGGTATACATATCCTGCAGATAAGAAACGGGCGCGTAGGTGCCGGTATATGCCTGAAAGTAGGCAATCAAGCGGCTTCCGGCATTTTTTTCAGAGAAAACCTGCCTGCCGGCAAGAAGCTGCTCCTTGACGGAAGCGGGCGTTGTCCGTGCGGCAAAATCACCGCTTCCGCCCGCACTGCAGAAAATACAGCCGCCTTGTCCTAATGTGCCGTCCCTGTTAGGGCACGTAAAGCCGCCGTCAAGCGCCAGCTTGTAATATTTTTCTTTGTAGGTATACTTCAGATAAGCATCCAAGGAGTAATATGGTTTGGAGAGCCATGCAGAGTTCATGCGCGCAGTCCCTATTTGATATGGGATTTTACTGCTTCGGCAACGACCTCTGCCACCTTGGGATTGAAGGCCTCCGGCATAATATTGTCCTCGTTAAGTGCTTCTTCGGGTACAAGGCCTGCGATGGCAAGAGCGGCAGCCAGCTTCATCTCTTCCGTAATCTGTGTGGCGCGTCCTTCCAAGGCGCCCTTGAAGATGCCGGGGAAGGCAACCACGTTATTGACCTGATTGGGAAAATCGGAGCGTCCGGTGCCGACTACCTTTGCGCCGGCTTTTTTTGCCAAATCGGGCATGATTTCAGGAACGGGATTTGCCATGGCAAAGAGAATGGCATCCTTGTTCATGGAAGCAACCATTTCTTCGCTTACAATGTTAGGCGCGGAGACGCCCACAAAGATGTCTGCGCCCTTCATGGCGTCTGCAAGCGTGCCGGTCATATTTTGCAGATTGGTAACTTCCGTCATCTTTTGCTGCATCCAGTTTAGGCCTTCTGTTTTCTTGGAAACAATACCGGTCTTGTCGCACATAATGATGTCTGGAAAGCCGTAAGTGAGCAGCAGCTTTGTGATGGCAACGCCCGCACTGCCGGCGCCGTTTACGACAATTTTACAGTCTTCTTTTTTCTTTCCCGTTACCTTTAGGGCATTGATAATGCCGGCGAGCACGACAATGGCGGTACCGTGCTGGTCGTCGTGAAAAACGGGAATATCCAGCATTTGCTTCAGGCGTTCTTCGATTTCAAAGCAGCGGGGAGCGCTGATATCTTCCAAATTGATGCCGCCAAAGCCGGGTGCGAGAAAGGCAACGGTTTTTATAATTTCTTCGGTATCCTGTGTATCCAGACAAATCGGGACTGCATTGACGCCGCCAAATTCCTTAAACAGTACCGCCTTGCCCTCCATAACAGGCATTGCGGCGTAGGGACCAATATTGCCCAGACCTAAAACGGCGCTGCCATCCGATATGACGGCTACTGTATTGGCTTTCATGGTATATTGATAGGCAGCCTCCTTGTCCTCTGCAATCACTTTGCAAGGCTCTGCAACGCCCGGGGTATAGGCGAGCGCCAAATCCTCTCTGGTCTTGACGGGCGTTTTGCTTACCGTTTCGATTTTTCCGTTCCATTGTTTGTGGAGCTGTAATGCTTTCTCATTGGTTGTCATGGTTGTCCCTCTTTTCTTTCCATGGAATGATGTCATTTGCGAAACTCAGTAATTATGCAAGTTGTACAATTCGGGACTGATAAATAGGAGTTTCGCAATTGATTATAGTATATTTCAGGGTGGGGTGCAAGGAGAAGTTAGTAAGTAGAAAACGAAATAGGAGAATACAAAACTTTTTTGAGTTCGGGTAATAGGATAGTACTTGAGAAATTGTTGCAAATGCTATTTGACTAAGGTATTATAGTGATAAGAGTAAAATTTTTATGGCAGGGCGGTTTCCATGAAATAACCAAAACGGGTTTAAGCCGTTTGCGCGGCGGAATGAGAGGAAAAATGGCAAAAGGTGAGAAGGAAAAAGCATTTTTGGGAAAACGGATTTTGAGGACGGCGTGCCGGATACTTGGAATAATGGCGGGCGTGCTGGTGCTGGCGGTAGTGGTTTATCTGGCATATGTTATTTTGTCGTACAAAAGGCTTCCCGATAACCTGAAGCTTCCCGTAACCATAACGAAAGAAGCGGTGAATCAAAAGGAAACGCCGGTGCAGATTGGCGAGGAGTACAGCATCGCCACCTACAATATCGGTTTTGGCGCTTATACGCCGCAGTTTAGCTTTTTTATGGACGGCGGAAAGTCCTCCGTGGCGGAAAGTAAGGAAAGCGTGCTCGAGACCGTGCGCGGCGCGGCTTCCTCGGTGGAAGAGAGCCTGCATCCGGATTTTATGCTGTGGCAGGAGGTGGACCTTGATGCCACAAGAAGCTATCACGTGGACGAGTATGAGGAAATTCAGGAGTATTTCAAGGATTATTACATGTCCTTTGCAGTAAACTACGATTCGGCGTTTCTTTTCTATCCTTTGACAGAGCCCCACGGAAAGAGCAGGGCAGGGATTGCCGTCATGTCCGCTTATCCGATTGAGAGCGCATTGAGGCGGAGCTTCCCCATAGCAACCTCTTTTAGTAAATTTCTGGATTTGGACCGCTGCTACAGCATAAACAGGATACCGGTGGAGGGCGGAAAATACCTCTGCATTATCAACCTGCATATGTCGGCTTACGGCAACAGTGATGCAATCCGGCAGGGACAGATAGCCATGCTCTGCGAGGATATGCAGAAGGAATATGCGGCGGGCAATTATGTGATATGCGGCGGCGATTTTAATCACGATTTGAAGGCGCTTACAGATGACGGCAGCGAGAGGGAATCTTGGGCTTATCCTTTTCCGCGGGAGGAGCTGCCGGAGGGCTTTCGGTTCTGTCTGGACGATTTTACGGAAAAAGAGCTTGCCGATATGCACAACAGCGCGCGGAATGCGGATGAGGCGTATAATCCGGAGACTACTTACATGGTAACGCTGGATGGTTTTATTATCTCCGACAACATAAAATGTACGTGGTATGAAAATGTGGACTGGCAGTACCGGTATTCGGACCATGACCCTGTGTATATGCGGTTTATACTGCAATAAAAGCGAGAAGAGAAAAACAAAAAAAGAATTGACAAGAGCGTATGTGTGTGTTATTCTTTTTGAGTGTGTGGAAGCACACAATAAGCAAGCAGAGTATCCGCTCTCACCTTACAGCACAAGCTCGTAAGCGTCAACAATTCAAAATTGCATAGTCCTACAAGCAGCCTTTCGGGGCAGAAGCGGGAATCGGATTCAGGAGCAGCTTTAAAAAGGAGCGGTTGTCCGGGACTGATAAAGAGGATTATGAAAGGTGTGAATGACGAGTGGATAGTTATGCTATCCACTTTTATTTTCTTTATGGAGGGTACAGCCATTAGCGAATTAATGATTAACGAACAGATTAGGGACAAAGAGGTACGTCTCATTGGCGAGAGCGGAGAACAGTTGGGCGTTATGTCGTCAAAGGAAGCACAAAGGCTGGCGGAGGAAGCAGGGCTCGATTTAGTCAAAATTGCACCCACGGCAAAACCGCCCGTGTGTAAGATTGTGGATTATGGAAAGTTCAAGTATGAACAGGCGAGAAAAGAGAAGGAAGCCAGAAAGAAACAGAAGATTATCGAGATAAAGGAAATCAGGCTCTCTCCCAATATCGACACCAATGATTTAAACACCAAGGTAAATGCTGCAAGGAAATTTTTGACAAAGGGCGACAAGGTAAAGATAACCCTGCGGTTCCGCGGCAGAGAGATGGCGCATATGAACAACAGCAAGCATATTCTGGATGATTTTGCAGCAAGTCTGTCCGATATTGCCATTGTGGAAAAAGCGCCCAAGGTAGAAGGGCGGAGCATGACTATGTTTTTAACTGAGAAGCGCAGTTAGCACAGTTAAAATAGATATTAAGCAAAAAACAGGAGGAAATTGTTATGCCAAAAATGAAGACAAGCAGAGCGGCAGCGAAGCGTTTTAGAGTGACAGGAACAGGTAAGTTAAAAAGAAGTAAAGCTTATAAAAGCCATATCTTAACCAAGAAAACCACGAAACGGAAACGTAATCTGAGAAAACCTGCTATCACAGACAAGACAAATGTGAAGAACATGAAGAAGATTTTACCGTATTTATAATAACCGGCAAGGAGGAAAATAAGACATGGCAAGAATTAAAGGCGGCATGAATGCCAGAAGAAAACATAACAGAGTATTAAAGCTTGCGAAGGGCTACAGAGGCGCAAGAAGCAAACAGTACAGGGTGGCAAAGCAGTCCGTTATGCGTGCGCTTGCAAGCTCTTACGCGGGCAGAAAAGAGAGAAAGCGTCAGTTCAGACAGCTTTGGATTGCACGTATCAATGCGGCAGCAAGAATGAACGGTTTATCCTACAGCAAGTTTATGTACGGACTGAAGCAGGCGGGCATTGATATTAACAGAAAGATGCTTGCGGAGATGGCAGTGAATGACAGCGAAGGCTTTAAGACGCTGGCAGAGCTTGCAAAGACAAAAATTGCATAAGACATGCACATATGGCGCCTTCCGGAATGAGCATCGCAGGTTTGTCCTGCGGTGGCGGGAGGTGCTTTTTTTCTATCAATAGGGCTTTTGGCGCCCAATCTGAAGTCAAATAGTTTGGGAGGATTTTATGGCAGAAAAATATAATAAGGTTCATATGGGAGAGGCAAAATGCGGTCTTGATTTGGGAGACGGCAGCGAGCGTGCAGAGTACGTCTGTCAGGATTATATTTTACATAAGTTAGGCAGGCCCCACCGCTGTGTCAACATTATGTATACCTATTATCCGAAGGATGCTCAATGGCCGAAGAGAATCAGTGAAGCGTGTAAGAATATGGAAATCAGTTTTCAGTGGGACTATCCCTATGACGATTATTTTCCTTACGATGCACAGGGGGAGCCCTTCGAGCAGATGCGGGATATCCGCCGTCATGGACAGGACGTGCTGCTGACGCTGACGATTGACTGCTCGCTGGACGATGAGGAGCTCAGAAGGGTGGCGCGCCAGCTAAAGCCCTTTGGCCGTATGCGCATCCGTATCAATCATGAATGTGCCGGCAGCTGGTTCACACACAACAAGCGTTTTTCTTATAAGGAAGTGGGCGAGTTCTTTGTGCGTTTCCACAATATCATCAAGGAGGAGGCGCCCAATGTCAGCACGATTTTCTGTGCGGGCTTTTTAAAGGAGGACGGGTCCGGCGTCGAATATGAAGAGGAATTTTTGGAGGCATATAAGGCGGCGGATATCTGGTCGGCGGACTGTTATTTGGCATTGCACTATGGCTGGCCTTATGACGTTGCGGAAGCAGGCGGCGGACAGTATAAATGCGATAGTGTGGACGGATATTATCATAAATTTGAAAACACGGCAAAGAGGCTTATCTCCCTCTGCGGCAAAAAGCCTATGACGACGGCAGAGTTTAATACGGACGGCGATGTGACCGGCGCTTTTGTGCAGGGTGAGTCTGTTGTGCGTTTTGCAAGGGTTTTTCGCGATAATCATGCGGAGGATTGGTTCAAGGGGATTTCCATGTACCAGTTCCGCGACAGAGGGCGCCTGGGCCTGGAAATCGAGGATCCGAACAACCGTGCCGTGGGCATCGAGCAGCCCATGCTTGCGGAGTATAAAGAGGTACTGCATGACCCGTATTTTATGCCGGAAATGACTTCGGGGGAGGAAGTGCAGTTTCCTGCAGCTTTGCGCTGGGGCGGCGCGGAGGATGCGGACGGCATTGAGATTCCCGTTGCGTTTGAGAAAACGCCGGAATTCTGTGAAATTACGGTGGAAGATAAGCTGGCGCTGATGATAGAGATTAACGGGCGCTGGTTTTATAAGGATCCTGAAGTAAAGACCATAGATTTAATGTCTGCATTTTATCAAAATAAGCTTGCCGGCAGACAAACGCTTGTGGTAAGGCTGTTTGCAACGCCGGCAGACGGTGAAAACCATGACGACGGGACGGCAGACTGGAATTACAACTACCGCGCCGAGATGAAAAATCCGCCTGTATTCAGGATACGTTATGAGGTTCCCGGGAAGGTGGGCTGATACGCCTTTGGCAAGATACGGATGCGGCGGCACCTGACAGGCGGGGCATGTTCGTTACGGTACAGGAAAATGATATAGGACATACACATACGGCGCCTTCCGGAATAGGATATCAAAGGGTAAACTATCCGGGAGGTGCTTTTGTATGTATGAAATGTTATCGGAGTCTATTTATCCCGTACTGGCAGGGCAGCCGGAGCGCTATGCGCGTATAAAGGGCGGAGAAAAGTATCCGCAGATAGAGGGTATGGTTCTGTTTTACCGGTTCAGAAGGGGAACGGTAGTGGTGGCAGATATTGCGGGGCTTCCCGACAATGGAAACGGCGTATACGGTTTTCATATTCACGAGGGGAAATCCTGTACGGGCAATGCGGAAGATGCTTTCGCAGATACAGGCGGGCATTTGAATCCGTATGGGGAGGAGCATCCTTTGCATATGGGCGATATGCCGGTGCTTTTTGCAAATAACGGGACGGTGTGGGAAGCCTTTTATACGGAGCGTTTTCTGCCGGGCGAAGCGGCTGGGCATACCGTTGTCATTCATGATATGCCGGACGATTTTAAGAGCCAGCCTTCGGGCGCTTCCGGTGAAAAGATAGCCTGTGGTGTGATTTGCTAAATTTTCGGCATTGCTATTGACAGAAAGTGGAACGGTTACTATAATGAACATCACAGACAGGAAACTGTCAATGTTCCTCGATAGCTCAATGGTAGAGCACGCGGCTGTTAACCGCGGGGTTGTAGGTTCGAGCCCTACTCGGGGAGGTAATTTCATGGTTTTATACGAAGCCTGCGGACATGATGTTTGCAGGCTTTTTGATAAAGACCGGAAAGGATATACAGATAGGAGAAAGGTTGAAAGAAAAGCGCTTTCAACCATTGAATTTGAATCCGCCAAAGCGGACATGGGGTATAAAGTATAAATATGAAAAAAACGATTGCGTTTATCAAAAAAGAAATGGTACTGTGCATTGCATTGCTGCTGGCTGTCCTTTCATCCTGCGTTATCCCGCCGGATAAGGAATATGCGGGATACATAGATTTTCGGACACTGGCGATTTTGTTCTGCCTGATGAGTGTTATGGCAGGGCTGCAGAAGATGGGAATATTTGAATGGATTGCCGGAGGGGTTCTGCGAAAAGTGAAAAGTTTTGGCAGTCTTGTACAGGTTTTGATGCTGCTCTGCTTTTTTTCCGGAATGCTGATTACCAATGACGTGGCGCTGATTACGTTCGTGCCATTTACCTTTACCGTGCTGGGAATGGTGGGCAGGGAGCAGAGACGGAAGCTGGTTCTGCCTTTGGCGGCAATGCAGACGATAGCCGCCAATCTGGGCAGTATGCTGACGCCCATCGGCAATCCGCAGAATTTGTATCTCTATGGCAGGGCAGGTATGTCCCTCGGCAGTTTTCTTCTGCTGATGCTGCCCTATGTCTTATTTTCGCTGGTTTTTTTGCTTATCTGGGGACTGATTCTGGGAAAACGCTGCTTTGGCGAGTGGAAGCCTGAGACAGAAAACACCGGAGAAGAGAAAGCTCTTTTTTGGGAGAAGAAAGGGATGATACTGCTTGTATGTTATCTGTCGCTGTTTCTGCTCTGCCTGTTGACGGTGGCGCATGTGCTGCCGTGGCAGGCGGTGTTTGGCATTGTATTTTTGAGTATTCTTTTGATGGACAGGCGGATATTGGCAAGGGTGGATTATTCTTTGCTGCTTACGTTTGCAGGATTCTTTGTATTTATCGGAAATGTGGGGAGAATTCCAGCCTTTTGCAGATTCTTGCAGGAAGCAGTGGGCGGCAGGGAGGTATATGCAGCCATTGCAGCCAGTCAGGTCATCAGCAATGTGCCGGCGGCGCTTCTTTTATCCGGATTTACGGAGAATTACAGGCAGCTTCTTATCGGCGTGAATCTGGGCGGGCTGGGAACGCTGATTGCTTCCATGGCAAGCCTGATATCCTATAAGTATGTGGCAAGGGAGGAGACAAGCCGTAAGGGTGCATATATGGCGGTTTTTACGGTGAGCAATCTTTGCTTTCTGGCAGGACTGATGCTTTTTCATATTGTAATGGGAAAGATTTTTGTGGTATGATGGCAATGAGCCTGAAAGGTGCAGGCAGGAGCTTTTGTATGACAGCGAAAAGGATGTGCCATACAAAAGCGAAGGAATGAAAGAGCATGATTTTTTATGAAAGAAAGGAAAGAAAAAATGCGGATATTGGAAGGACTTGCCCCTGAGCGGGTATTTTACTATTTTGAGGAAATATGCGGCATACCGCATGGTTCGGGAAATATAGAAAAAATCAGTGATTATCTGATGGATTTTGCAAAAGAAAAAGGGCTTTTTGCCAAACAGGATGAGTTAAAAAATGTGATTATCGTAAAGCCGGCAACAGCAGGCTATGAGGAGGAGCCCGCGGTGATTCTGCAGGGGCACATGGACATGGTTGCGGTGAAAAAGCCGGATTGTGCGGTAGATATGGCGAAAGAAGGATTAAAGTTAGCCGTTACCGGCGACAAGATTTATGCAAAAGACACGAGTCTTGGGGGAGACGACGGCATCGCTGTTGCTTACGCGCTTGCGCTTTTGGAGGCTGAAAACCTTTTGCACCCCAAATTGGAGGTGGTGATTACCGTGGACGAGGAGGTTGGCATGGACGGCGCAAGGGGGATTGACTTATCCTCCCTGACCGGCAGACGGATGCTGAATCTGGATTCCGAGGAGGAGGGCATTTTTCTGACAAGCTGCGCGGGCGGCGCACGTATGGAATGCAGACTTCCCATAGCGGCGCATGAAAAGGAAGGAGTGCTGTGCAGAATCAGCGTGGAAGGGCTTGCAGGCGGGCATTCCGGTGCGGAAATCCACAAGGAACGCGGCAATGCCAACTGTATTATGGGGCGGATACTGCACGGTTTATCTTCGCGGCTGCCGCTTTGCCTGAAATCCATGGAGGGTGGTCTGGCGGACAATGCGATTCCGCGGCAGGCGGTTTGCGAGGTGGTTTTGAAAAAGGGAGAGGAAGAGGCTTTAAAAGAGCAGCTTTTGGCATTGGAGGATGACATCAAAAAGGAGCTTGCTTCCAAGGATAAGGATTTTCAAATAACGGGGCTTTTTAC
>ERZ778515.1208-NODE-1208-length-19354-cov-5.006373_pt1 | contig 19354 bp, 15 predicted proteins | sample MGYA00510343_ERZ778515 | MGnify/ENA primary metagenome ERZ778515 (study PRJEB29527, sample SAMN07138965) | mouse gut metagenome | material: feces | host: mouse | place: China:Nanjing | collected 2016-01-25 ...
GATGATAGGTCCCTATTCGATTTCCCATCCCAGCGCACTGGCGCCCAATACGGCGGCTTTGGCATCGTCCAGCTGCGAAACCAGCATTTTGGCCTTACCCTTGTAGATGCAAAGCACATTTTCGTCGTATGCTTTGCGGATGGGGGTCATCAGCAAGTCGCCTGCTTTGGTCAGTCCGCCGAAGAAGATAAAGGCTTCGGGGCTGGAGAATGCGGCAAAGTTGGCGCAAGCCTCACCCAGCATGCGACCGGTGAATTCGAAAATGCCCTGTGCCACCTTGTCACCGCCTTCGGCTGCGATGGCAACATCGCGCGAAGTGATGTTTTCCGTGGGGATATTGCGCAGACTGGTGGGCACGTCGGAACTCGTAATCACCTCCTTGGCTGTGCGGGCCACACCGGTGGCCGAGCAATACGTTTCCAGGCAGCCTTTGCGACCGCAGCCGCATTCGCGGCCTTTGGCGTCTTTCACCATAATGACATGCCCCAGCTCGCCGGCAAATCCGTCGCTGCCGTAAACCAGTTGTCCGTTAATAACGATGCCGCTTCCCACACCGGTGCCCAATGTGATCATGATGAAGTTTTTCATGCCTTTTGCCACACCGTAGGTCATTTCACCGATGGCCGCCGCATTGGCGTCGTTTGTCAATACCACGGGAATGCCCAGTTTGTCCTTAAACATTTTGGCCAACGGAATCTGGCCGCCCCAAGGCAGGTTCGGCGCGAATTCGATGGTACCGGTATAAAAGTTCCCGTTGGGCGCTCCGATTCCCATCGCCTGAATGTTGTCGATGCCTCCTGCTTTTTCGATCAGCGGTTGCAGCGCGGCGCAGCAATTCTCCACATACGTTTGGATGTCTCCCTGCTCTCGGGTCTTTATTGCGGTGGAGTCTACGATGTTCCCTTTCTCGTCAACGATGCCGAATACCGAGTTTGTCCCCCCCAGATCCAGCCCTATTACGTAAGGCTTTTTTGCTTTTCCCATGTGATTGTTATGTTTAAAAATGATTCAGATCTTCTTCGATACGTTAAAGCAAAGATATATATTTACAATCGTATTACGAAGAAAAAAGCAAGAAATTGTATAAATCATAAAAAACAGGGGCGCTTTTTTTCGTTTTTCGCGAAAAAATGCGAATTTTGCAGGTTAGTATGTGGTTTGAACCTGTTAATACCCTGGATTTGGTTGTTAAAGGGCTTATCGTCGGTATTATGGCTTCCGCACCGATGGGTCCTGTAGGTGTTCTGTGTATACAACGTACGCTGAACAAAGGAAAATGGTATGGTTTTGTTACGGGGGTAGGAGCCGCTTTCAGTGACATTGTTTATGCGCTGATTACGGGGTTCGGCATGAGCTTCGTGGTGGAGTTTATCGAAGACAAGACGAACATGTTCTATATGCAGCTGGTGGGAAGCGTCCTGCTGTTTCTGTTCGGTGTCTATACCTATCGGAGCAATCCCGGACAGGCGATGCGTCCGGCTTCAAAGAACCGTGGCACGTTGATTCACAATATGGTGACGGGGTTCCTGGTGACATTCTCCAATCCGTTGATTATATTCTTGTTTGTGGCCCTCTTTGCCCGTTTCACCTTTGTCGTACCCGATCATCTTTTTCAGCAATCGCTGGGTTACGTGTCCGTTTTCATCGGCGCTTTGATATGGTGGTTTATGCTGACTGCCGGCATCAATAAAGTGAGAACCCGTTTCGACGTCAAGGGTATTTGGGTGCTCAACCGCATCATCGGCGGGGTGGTGATGGTGGCCTCTGTGGCCGGTGTCATCATCACGTTAACCGGATTATCGTTTTATTAGTCATGTTTATAGCCAGACAACTTAAGGAAAAGAATATAGCGGAATACTTGCTGTATATGTGGCAGGTGGAGGACTTGATCCGGGCGCACGGTGCGGATATAGACCGCTTGCGTGCCAACTATCTGGATGCGTTTCGGCTGCCTTCCGAGCAGCAGACCGAACAGGTGCAGTGGTATGCCGATCTGATAGAGATGATGCGGTCGGAGCACGTGCTAGAGGGCGGTCATCTGCAAATCAATAAGAACATCATCCTGTGGCTGACCGATCTGCATCTGCAATTGCTGAATTCGCCCAAGTTCCCGTTTTATTCGGCAGCTTATTATAAGGTGCTCCCTTTCATCGTAGAATTGCGGAGCCGGGGTGGAAGCAAGGAGGTGTCCGAACTGGAAAACTGTTTTGATGCGCTCTACGGAGTCATGTTGCTGAAGTTGCAGCATAAAAGCATCGGTGGAGAGACGGCACGGGCCGTACAGGACATTACCAAGCTGCTGGGATTGCTTTCCGACTATTACAGGCAAGACAAGGCGGGTGAGTTGAAGTTTGAATAATATATAATAAGGTATGAAGAATATATTGATTACCGGTTGCAACGGTCAGTTGGGCAATGAAATGCAGGTACTGGCCGGACGGTATACACAGTTTACTTATTTTTTTACGGATGTGGCCGAACTGGATATTACCGATGAAGACGCGGTGACGGCTTATATCGAGGCCAACCGGATTGATTGCGTGGTGAACTGCGCCGCTTTTACGGCTGTGGACAAGGCGGAGACGAGCGAGGAACTGTGTGACCGGCTGAACCATCGGGCACCGGGGTCTCTGGCAGCGGCCGTGTCCCGCCGGGGAGGCTGGATGATACAGGTGTCGACAGACTATGTGTTCGACGGCACGCAATACAGACCTTATCGGGAAGAGGATCCTACCTGTCCCGCTACGGTGTACGGGCGGACGAAACGGGCCGGCGAGGAGCGCGTGCTGGCAGCTTGTCCGCAGAGCGTGGTCATACGTACGGCTTGGCTATATTCCACTTACGGAAACAACTTCGTAAAGACAATGCTTCGTCTGGGACGGGAGAAAGACGCTTTGGGAGTAATCTTCGACCAGGTGGGCACACCGACCTATGCCCGCGATCTGGCCGTCGCCATCTTTACCATATTGGACAAGGGACCGGTGGCCGGTATCTACCATTTCAGCAACGAAGGGGTCATCTCCTGGTACGACTTCACGAAAGCCATTCATCGCATAGCCGGAATCACCTCCTGCCGGGTGCGTCCGTTGCATACGGAGGAGTATCCGGTGCCGGCGCCCCGTCCGCATTATTCCGTGCTGGACAAAACCCGGATAAAGGAAACCTACGGGATGGAAATCCCGTATTGGGAAGAATCGCTGGCCGAGTGCATCCGTCTGCTGGAAAGCGCCCGTGTATAAAATAAAGAAACATCAGCCTCATGAACGAAATAGAAAGAAGAAGAACATTTGCGATTATATCACACCCCGATGCGGGTAAGACCACACTGACGGAGAAACTGCTTCTTTTCGGCGGACAGATACAGGTGGCCGGTGCGGTAAAGAGCAACAAGATTAAGAAAACGGCCACCAGCGACTGGATGGAGATAGAAAAACAGCGCGGTATTTCGGTGACCACTTCCGTGATGGAATTCGATTACGAAGGTTATAAGGTGAACATCCTCGACACGCCTGGTCACCAGGACTTTGCGGAAGATACGTTTCGGACGCTGACGGCCGTGGACAGTGCGATTATCGTTGTTGACAGTGCTAAGGGAGTGGAGACGCAGACACGTAAACTTATGACCGTGTGCCGTATGCGAAAGACTCCCGTGATAATCTTTATTAATAAGATGGACCGCGAAGGGAAGGACCCGTTCGATCTGCTGGATGAGCTGGAAAGCGAGCTTCAGATTCAGGTGCGTCCGCTGAGTTGGCCGATAAACCAGGGACAACGCTTCAAGGGAGTATATAACATCTACGAGCAGAATCTGAATCTGTTTACTCCCGACAAGCAGAAAGTGACCGAGAAGATTTCCGTCGATATTCACAGCACCCAGTTGGAGGAGCAGGTGGGAGCTGCCGATGCGGAGAAGTTGCGAATGGATCTGGAACTGGTGGACGGTGTCTATCCCGCGTTCGAGACCGATACGTATCTGAATGCCGAAGTCGCTCCGGTGTTCTTCGGATCGGCGTTGAACAACTTCGGTGTGAAAGAATTGTTGGACTGTTTTGTGAAGATCGCTCCCGATCCGCGTCCGACGCGTGCCGAGGAACGTATGGTGTTGCCCGGCGAGCCCAAGTTCAGCGGTTTCATCTTTAAGATCACAGCCAATATCGATCCGAATCATCGTTCGTGTATTGCTTTCTGCAAGGTTTGTTCGGGCAAGTTTGTGCGCAATGCGCCCTATCTGCATGTGCGCCAAGGGAAGACGGTCCGTTTTTCTTCGCCCACGCAATTTATGGCCCAGAAGAAGAGTACGATTGAGGAGGCTTATCCCGGTGATATTGTAGGTTTGCCGGATAACGGTATCTTCAAGATCGGGGATACGCTCACCGAAGGCGAGGTCATTCATTTCCGGGGGCTGCCCAGTTTTTCGCCCGAGATGTTCAAGTATATAGAGAATGCCGATCCTATGAAGACCAAGCAATTGAGCAAGGGGATCGAGCAGCTGATGGATGAAGGTGTAGCCCAGTTGTTCGTCAATCAGTTTAACGGTCGCAAGATTATCGGCACAGTGGGGCAGTTGCAGTTCGAGGTCATTCAGTACCGCCTGGAGAACGAGTATAACGCCAAGTGCCGGTGGGAGCCGTTGAGCCTCTATAAAGCCTGCTGGATTGAGAGCGACGATGAGGCGCAACTGGAGGCCTTTAAGAAGCGGAAGTACCAGTATATGGCCAAAGACCGGGAAGGAAGAGATGTGTTCCTGGCCGACAGCAATTATGTGCTGCAGATGGCCCAGTCGGATTTTGAGCATATCAGGTTTCATTTTACCAGCGAATTTTGACAATGAGTTACGAAGAAGATGTAAAAAAGGCCGTGGAAGTGTTGCGGGCGGGTGGAGTGATACTTTATCCCACAGATACGATCTGGGGTATAGGATGCGACGCGACAAATCCGGATGCCGTGCAACGTGTTTTCGATATTAAGAAGCGGGCCGACGGCAAGGCGCTGATCTGTCTGGTGGATTCACCGGACCGTTTGCAGCGCTATGTACGGAATGTGCCTGCCGTGGCGTGGGACTTGATCGACTATGCTACCCGACCGTTGACGCTGATTCTGGACGGAGCGGTCAATCTGGCCCCCAATCTGATTGCTGCCGATGGTAGCGTGGGGATCCGTGTTACCCGTGAGGATTTCAGCAACCGGTTGTGCTACCGGTTTCAGAAAGCCCTGGTTTCCACTTCGGCCAATATAAGCGGAGAACCTTCTCCCGCGAACTTCTCCGAAATAAGTAATGACATAAAGAATGCCGTGGACTATATCGTCCGTAGTCGGCAGGGTGAGAAAGCCAAGAGCGAGGCCAGCAGTATCATCCGACTGAGACAGGATGGTGAGGTTCATATTATAAGGAAGTAAAGACGTGGAAACGACTGGCAGTAGGGAGGCTACTTTTCTTGACCGTTTGTTTATATGGCGTAGAAAACGGTTCAGTGAGCGCAACTTTATTTTGTTGCTCAGTTTCGTTGTCGGCATACTTACAGCCTGTGCCGGTTTGTTGCTGAAGTGGATTATCCATCAGATTCAGTTCGTGCTGACCCATCAGTTTGAAGTCACCGAGTCCAACTGGTTGTATTTGATTTATCCGGTGGTGGGCATCTTTCTGACCAGTCTGTTCGTCCGTTATGTAGTAAAGGATGATATAAGCCACGGAGTTACCAAGATATTGTTTGCCATAGCCCGTAAGCAAAGCCGTATAAAGGGGCACAACACGTGGTCGAGCGTTCTGGCCAGTGCCATTACGATCGGTTTCGGCGGATCGGTGGGAGCCGAAGCTCCGATTGTGCTGACAGGGTCGGCCATAGGCTCCAATCTGGGCGGTATGTTCCGTCTGAACGGGAACAAACTGATGCTGTTGGTAGGATGCGGTGCCGCCGGTGCCGTGGCCGGTATATTTAAGGCTCCTATTGCCGGTCTGGTGTTCACGCTCGAAGTACTGATGATCGATCTAACGATGGGCTCCTTGTTGCCCTTGTTGGTGTCGTGTGTGACGGCGGCGGGACTGACTTTCGCTTTCACGGGAACAAGCACGGTGTTCGAGTTCCATATGGAAGATGCGTTTCAGGTAAATCGGGTACCGGCCTACATCTTCCTGGGTATTTTCTGCGGTCTGGTCTCCCTGTACTTTACACGCACGATGAATTCGTTGGAGGATATTTTTCGTCGTTATTCCAATCCCGGCATAAAATGGTTGATCGGCGGACTGACGTTGAGTGTGCTGATTTATTTGTTCCCTTCGTTGTACGGCGAAGGATACGATCTGATTCATTTGTTGCTGAACGGTGGTCCCGGCGACTGGAATATGGCCATGGACCGCTCGTTGTTCTACGGCCACGACCATCTGTTGCTGCTTTATCTGGCATTGGTGCTTCTGTTCAAGGTGTTTGCCTCTACGGCCACCAACGGGGGCGGCGGATGCGGCGGTATATTCGCTCCCAGTCTTTTTTTAGGATGTGTGTCGGGATTCATTTTTTCCCGCCTTTGGAATATTTACGACTGGCTGGGTATCCATGTGCCGGTTAGGAACTTCGCCATGCTGGGTATGTGCGGTTTGATGAGCGGCGTGATGCACGCCCCTCTGACCGGTATATTCCTGATTGCCGAGCTGACCGGAGGGTATCAGTTGTTTATGCCTTTGATGATTGTTTCCGTATGCGCCTATCTCACCATTATCGTTTTTGAACCGCACAGCATTTATTCCATGCGTCTGGCCCGAAAAGGGCAGTTGCTTACCCATCATAAGGACCGTGCGATTCTTACCTTGATGAGCATGGACTCCGTGATAGAGAAGTACGAAGAGTTTCTTTATCCCGATATGGATCTGGGGCAGCTGGTGAAGCAGATCTCCGATTCCCGGCGGGATGTGTTTCCGGTGGTGAACCGGCAACATGAACTGATGGGGGTGCTGTATCTGGATAACGTGCGGCACGTTATGTTCCGGCAGGAGTTGTATCATCGTTTCAGTGTGGGCGAACTGATGAGTGAACCGGTGGCCCGGCTCATTATCAATGATTCGATGGATGTGGTGGTGAGCACCTTCGACAGGACGCAGGCCTGGACGCTTCCCGTGGTGGAGAGCAACGGCGTTTTTGTCGGTTTTATACGTAAGTCCAAAGTATTTACCAATTATCGTCAGATGCTGGCCGATCTGTCGGATGAATAATAAAGACAAACAGATGAAGAAAGAAGATTTGCGAATCGTATACATGGGGACACCCGATTTTGCGGTAGAGGCGCTCCGACGCCTCGTAGAAGGAGGATATAATGTAGTGGGGGTTGTCACCATGCCCGACAAAGCCGTAGGGCGCCATCACGATACGTTGCAAGCCAGTCCGGTGAAGCGCTATGCCGTGGAACACGGACTACCGGTGTTGCAACCCGAGAAGTTGAAGAACGAGGATTTTCTGGCGGAACTTCGTGCTTTGCATGCCGATCTGCAGATTGTGGTGGCTTTCCGTATGTTGCCGGAAGTCGTGTGGAGTATGCCCCCTTGCGGGACGTTCAATCTGCATGCTGCCCTGTTGCCCCAGTATCGTGGTGCGGCCCCTATCAACTGGGCCATTATCAACGGTGAGACGGAAACGGGGATTACGACTTTCTTCCTTGACCGCGACATAGATACCGGCGAAGTGATTCAGCAGGTGCGCGTCCCCATATCCGATACGGATGATGCCGAAGCCGTGCATGACCGTTTGATGTTATTGGGCGGTGAGCTGGTGGTGGAAACGGTGGACCGTATCATTGCCGGAACCATCCGTCCCGTGCCGCAGGAACAAATGACGACGGATGCCCCCCTGCATGCCGCTCCCAAGATTTTCAAGGATACCTGTCGCATCGACTGGCAGGGCAAGCTGTTGAAGCCGCTTTATGATTTTGTGCGCGGACTTTCCCCGTATCCGGCGGCATGGACGGAACTGGTGGCACCGGACGGGGGAGCGCAAGTGCTGAAAGTCTATCGCACGGAAAAGGAATTTGTCTCCCATGAACAGGAGACGGGTCAGGTATGTACCGATGGAAAAACCTACTTGAAGATAGCCGTAAAAGACGGTTTCCTGCACCTCTGCGATCTGCAACTGGCCGGAAAGAAACGCATGCCGGTGGCCGATTTCCTGCGGGGAAGCCGGGTAGATGATAACTATAAAGTACGGTGATTATTGTGTTAAAAACAGATTTTTATCCGGTAAAAAGTTGTATTTCCCGTTTTTTATGACGTTATTTGCATCTGATTAAAAACAATTAACATTCTAAATACTGCATTGCCTATTGAAAAACATTACGCTTTAATAATTCAAAGATAAATAGTAATGGAGAATATGGAGAATATGGAGAAGTTGGCCGATGAACAGTTGGTCAGACTTTATGCCGGAGGCAATGATACGGCTTTTGATGTGTTGCTGGCCCGCCATCAAGGTAAATTGTTTTCTTATATCTGTTTCATCGTGCATAACCGTGATGTGGCGGAAGACATCTTTCAGGAAACTTTTGTGAAGGCGATTATCACGATCCGCCAGGGACGGTATGTGGAAACCGGTAAGTTCCTGGCATGGCTTACGCGCATAGCCCACAATCTGATTATAGATTTTTTTCGGCAGGAACGAAACGAGAACCTGATCTCGAACGATGAGACCGATGCCGACTTGTTCAATAATGTGCGCCTGGCTGAGACGAATATCGAGATGCAGATGGTGACGGAGCAGACGCTCGACGATGTGAGGATGCTCATGGAACGACTGCCTGCCAATCAGCGCGAGGTGGTGTATATGCGCTATTACCAAGAACTTTCCTTTAAAGAGATAGCCGAGATTACGGGTGTGAGCATCAACACGGCACTGGGGCGTATGCGCTATGCGTTGCTTAATTTGCGCCGTATGGCGGAGAAGCGTGATTTGTATCTGGCTGTGGGGTAAAATGAGGTCAGGGAAACCCTAAAAATGTGGTGCGCATCCCGTTGTAACGGGGCGAGCATCGCGTTAAAAAGTGGTGAGCACCGCGTTCGAACGTGGTGCTCACCACTTTTTTATGAGGAAAAAACCGCATTTTACATACTAAATCTTATCGTTTTATCGTTACTAAGACATAATTACCATTGCGACGAAAAGCCTATGAAATATTCTATACCTGAAGAACTTATGCAACCCAGTGAGAAGACGCTTTCCTTTATCAGACAGTTTGCCCGTAATTATAAAGTGATACAGCTGGCTAACGGCGAATACATTGACATCGTGCTGGGCTGACCGGCGGACGGACTAATTTTATGGTCGTAAGTTTGTAGAGCCGGAATAAAACGTTTATCTTTGTTTGGGTAAAATAACGGAATAGCGTATGAAAGCTTGTGTGGCTCCTTCTCTTCTGGCGGCGGATTTTGCAGATTTGAAATCCGAGATGGATATGATCAACCGGAGCGAATGCGATTGGTTGCATATTGATATTATGGACGGCGTGTTTGTGCCGAACATTTCCTTCGGTTTTCCCGTATTGAAACATGTAGCCCGCTTATGCCGGAAACCCCTGGATGTGCATCTGATGATTGTACAGCCCGAGAAGTTTATTGCCGAGGTGAAAGCTTTGGGCGCTCTTACGATGAATGTGCATCTGGAGGCTTGCACCCACCTGCACCGGGTGGTGCAGCAAATCAAGGAATCCGGCATGAAGGCTGGAGTTACTTTGAATCCGGCTACTCCGGTTGCTATGTTGGAGGACATCATTACCGAGCTGGATGTGGTGATGCTCATGTCGGTGAATCCGGGTTTCGGCGGTCAGAAATTTATTGAGCACACCTTGGATAAGGTGCGTCAATTGCGAAACTTGGTTGACAGACGGGGCGCTTCGGCGCTGATCGAAGTGGACGGAGGGGTGAACCGTGACACAGGACGCCGGTTGCGTGAAGCCGGTGTGGATATACTTGTGGCCGGCAGTGCGGTGTTCAAGGCACCGGATCCGATAGCCGAGATCTCGGCGTTGAAGAATCTGTAACTTTTGTATTCGTGCCGGATCATTCTTTGGTACAACGTAATCCGGCACTCTGGGCGGCTCTTCCTTTTGCAGGCGGCATTTTATTGGCGGATGCCCGACGAGACGATTTCCTGATTTGGGTGGATCGGGTCGGTGAGCCTCTGTCGGCAGGGATGGCGGGAGCGGTTCTTGTCGTTGCCTGCATCGTCTTGTGGGTGATCGGGAGGCGCCGTGTTTCCTATTTTGCCGTTCCTGTGTTTTCTGTGGGTTTGGCAGTGCTTTTATTTGTAGCCGGCATGTGTGCCGATGTGGCTGCTTGGCATCAGGCCCTGCGGCCCTGGCCGGCAGATACCTTATATTATAAAGGTGTGCTGACGGCTGTTCCGCAACAGCGGGAGCGGACCGTAGGGTGCGAAGTGACGCTTTCCGCTTGTATGCAACGGGGGCGGATGCGTGAGTTGCGGCGCACGGTACAACTCACCTTGCCGCGTACGCCGCAGACCGATACCTTGCGGATAGGTGACGGTGTCGCTTTTATGGCCCGTGTGGACCGGCCGGGAAATACCGGCAATCCCGATGCGTTTGATTATGCGGATTATCTGTATAGGAAAGGGGTTACGGGGAGTGTGTTTGTACCGGCCGGACGCTGGAAAACCTACCCGCTTTCTCCGGTCGAGCAAACGGCATACTCCCGGCTTTTACGGGTGCGCATGGCCGCCTTGCAACTTCGGAGTTACTTGTTACAGTCGTACCGTTCCGTGGGATGGAATGACGATACCTATGCCGTGCTGGCCGCCTTGACACTGGGAGAGAAATCCGCTCTTTCCGTTCGTACGAAACGATTGTATGCCGATGCCGGTGCCAGTCATCTCCTGGCATTGTCCGGCCTTCATCTAAGTCTGTTGTTGATCGTCTTCGACCGACTGTTTTTACGGCGGGCACGCCATTCCCTATGGCGATGGCCGGCAGGAATCGTGCTTATAGGCATGATTTGGGGCTATGTGTTTCTGACCGGTCTTTCCACTTCGTTGATACGGGCTGCCCTGATGACCTCGCTGTTTGTGGTAGGGGATTTGATGAGGCGCCGGCATTTTACGGTAAATTCGCTGGCACTGGCAGCTTTGGCGATGCTGATTGCCAATCCCTTTTATCTGTTTGATATCGGTTTTCAGTTGTCGTTTGTGTCTTTGTTTTTTATCCTTACCTTGCAACCTTCATTGCGTAAGCTGTTACCTGTGCGCCGGCAACCTTTCCGTTGGGCATGGGACTTATTGACCGTTTCCGTGGCTGCCCAGATCGGTACGGCGCCGATTGTGGCATACACGTTCCATAGTCTGTCGGCCTACGCCGCCGTTTTCAGCTTGGTATTGATTCCTTTTACGTTGCTGCTGATGTACGGAACGATAGGTGTGCAGGTCGGATGGTGGTGCGGGGTGCCCGGTATCCCGTTAGGTGCCGCCGTATTGGAAAAATGCGTGGCGCTGCAATCGCAGATGCTGGCCGGGTTCGCCTCTCTTCCGGGGGCGGTCTGTGACGGTCTGACACCTTCACGTGCTCAGGTTGCCTTGTGCTATCTTCTTTTATTGTCGGTGGCGGGCGGTACGACCGTGACTTCCGGTCGGCGTTTTCAGCAGTTGCGAACGGTGTGTGCGCTTTGTGCGGTTGTCGGTCTGCTGGGAATACGTAGAAATACGTTGCGGCCGATGGCCGTCTTTTATAACAATCGTCGTTGCCCGGCTGTTCATCTGATTTATTCGCCGGCTGTATCCTATTTGCTTTGTGCCCGTCCCGACAGCGTGTCGGAATACATGCGTCCCATCTCGGAAACGTTCTGGAAAAACCGGTTGACGGCACCTCCCGAGCGGATTGGAACCGCCTTCCGGGACGGCAGGGTGCGTAGCGTCAACGGGGTGTTGCAGGCCCCCGGGATCAGTGTATGGTTGGTTTGTGACAACCGTTGGAACGGTTTGCGTGCGGAGGTTCCTTTTGAAGTGGATTATCTATACGTGTGCCGGGGATACCGGGGCGACCTGCGTCGTCTGGCAGGATTGGTCCGCCCGAAGCATGTGGTGCTGGATGCCTCGCTTACCGATTTCTATTTGCAGCGTTTCCGGCGTTCGTGCGGGGAATTGGGATGGAATGTCTATGTGATGCGCGAAGAAGGAGCATTAAAAGTACCGCTGAAATGGCGGCAGGCCGATAAATAGTCGTATATTTGCAGCCTAATATAATAAGGTGAAAAAAGAATGTTACAGCCTATATTGTCTGAAAGCGATTTGAAACGGTTGCAATCCTATCTGGGAAATGCACAACATATCGTAGTGACGTGTCATGTATCTCCCGATGGAGATGCACTCGGTTCGCTGCTGGCCTTTACCCATTTTCTGAAACGGAAAGGGAAGAAAGTGACGCCGATAGTTCCGAATCTGTTCCCCGATTTTCTGAAATGGCTTCCGGGAGCGGACGAAGTGCGCATTTACGACCGTAACGAGGCGGAACTGGACCCGTTGATTGCCGGTGCGGATTTATTTGTATGGACAGACTTCAACGAGCCTTCCCGTATGGATAAACTGGAAAGGCCCGTTATGAGCCATCCCGCCCCCAAGCTCATGTTCGATCATCATCTGCATCCGGTAGACGATTGCGTGCTGACCGTATCCCGGCAGGAGATGTGCTCAACGTGTGAGATCCTATTCCGTGTGCTGTTGCAGTGGGACGGTATCGAGAATATTTCGACAGAGGAAGCCGCGTGCCTCTATACCGGCATGATGACCGATACGGGAGGCTTTACTTACAATTCCACCCGAAGCGAGATCTATGAATCTATCGGATTGCTGTTGTCGCGGGGGATAGATAAAGATAGAATCTACCGGAATATCTTTTATGCTTATTCGGCAGACCGGTTTCGGCTGATGGGTTATCTGTTGTATGTGAAGATGAAGGTTTTTCCGCAGTATAACGCTGCCTTAATGACGCTTACCCGCGAAGAACGCAAACGCTTTTCCAACAAAAACGGAGATACGGAAGGATTCGTCAATTTGCCTTTGCAGATCAGCGGCATGCGGTTGTCCGTCTTTTTGAGGGAAGATACCGAGAAAGAAGCTATCCGTGTTTCATTGCGCTCGGTCGATGATTTCCCCTGTAACCGGATGGCTGCCGAATTTTTTAACGGAGGCGGACATCTAAACGCCTCGGGCGGTGAGTTGCAGTGCTCTATGGACGAAGCTGTAGCCACGGTTCAGGAAGCGATAAAGAAATATGCTCCTTTGTTAAAAGGAAAAAAATAAGTGGATGTTTGTGCCGCTTTATGACGTTTTTTGTCTAAAAACAATTACTTTTGTGTCAGAATATCAATCCATATGAAGAATTTATTATATACATGTTTGATAGCCGTACTTACGGGCGTGTTTTTTTATTCATGCAGTGACGACGAAACTTATGCCGAACAAAAGGAAAGAGAGCGCAATGCCATTGCCTCTTTTGTTTCGCGCGATGTTGCGATTGTCGGCGGAGAAGGAGACACGGTTGTAAAGGTGGGGCGCATGAATGTAATCAGTGAAAATCAGTTTTATGCGCAGGGGAACACCACTTCGGCGGAACGAAATGAATATGTTCTTTTTAACAACACCGGTGTATATATGCAGATTGTGCGCCAGGGAGCGGGTGAGAAACTGAAAAGCGGCGAGCACAAGCAGTTGATATGCCGGTATGTGGAATTTAATATCCTGCGTGATTCGATTCAAACGCGCAATGATGTGCTGTATTGGTCCACCCGTCCCGATATTATGGATGTGACCAACTCGTACGGTACGTTTACCGCTTCGTTTAATACGACACTGAACGGAGGGGGAGCCATGTATGCGTATTATGGAAATAAATCGGTACCCCCCGGATGGCTGGTTCCTCTTACCTATATTAATATAGGGCGTCAGACAACGGCGGACGAAGAGATAGCTAAAGTTCGTATGGTCGTACCTCATACGCAGGGGCAGTCGGATGCAACATCCAATGTATATCCCTGTTTTTATGAGATTACGTATCAGGAGATGAGGTAATAGAAGCCTCAGTCTCCGTCAACCAGCAGCAGATCGCTCATGATGTTGTCGGATACGAAAATGCCTTGTCGTGTCAGTTTTAGGATTCCTTCGGGAGCTGTGACGGAAGGTGGAATGAATTGTAAGGTGCCTTGTTGAAGATGGGATTCCGCCATTTTGCGGCAATATTGGAACACGGTGTCTCCGAAATCCTGGTGAAGTTTGTGCATATCCAATCCCCAGCATGTACGTAAGGATGTGATAATACGGTCGTTGTAATGTTCGTTCCGGTTGAGTTCTTCGTAGGCGAACCAAGGAGAGGCCGGCTTTTCTCCTTCTTTAATAGCGTGCATGGCTGCGATATAGTTTGATAGATCGGCCGTATTCCATCGCCGGCATTTGCCGTCAAACGAGTGGGCCGACGGGCCGCATCCTATGTATTCAGCTTCTTTCCAATATGATGAGTTGTGTCTGGATTCGTATCCCGGTCGGGCGAAGTTGGATATTTCGTAGTGTTCGAATCCGCCTTTCTCTAGGTTGTCTATCAACATATTGAATAAAGTCAGGCTGGTTTCTTCTTCCACCTCTTTGATGAGACCTTGCTCTTTTAATTGCCATAGCGGAGTGCCTTTTTCGTAAATCAAGGCGTAGGCCGAAATGTGTTGCACCTGAAGTTCTAAAGCCCTGTCGATGTCTTCCTGCCATTGTGCCGGGTCTTGGCCGGGCAATCCGTAAATCAGATCAATGCTGATATTGGTAAATCCCGCTTTCTGACAAAGGGCGACGGCTTGCCGGGCCTGTTGGCCGGTATGGCGCCGACGGAGAAACGACAGTTGTTCCTCGTTGAAAGTCTGTATGCCCAGGCTCAGTCGGTTGACGGGGAGTTCCCGGATCTGTTCCAGCCAGGAGACGGAAATATCGTCGGGATTACATTCCAGTGTGATTTCGGCCGCAGTAGATAGCGTATAGATCTGTGACAGCTGATGAAAAATTTGTGAAAGCAGTTCAACCGGAAGCAGGGAAGGGGTGCCGCCGCCGATATAAACCGTATCTATGACGGAGGAGGGCAAATCGTCTTTTCTGATTTCCAGTTCGTAACAGAGAGCGTCTGTATAGGCTTGCTGGCGGTGGAGTCCGGCAGTGGAATAGAAATCGCAGTAAATGCAACGACGTTGGCAGAATGGAATGTGCAGATAAATACCGGCCATGGAGTGTGGGTAAAAATAACGGTGCAAAAGTATAATAAAAATTATTGGCAGCGAAACATGTTGCAGAACATATATAACAAATATTCGTTTTTATTGGTATTATGCTTGTTTTTTCCTAATTTTCGTCCCGATTAACGATAAACCTTAAAAGTTTTGCTATGAAGATATATCAGACTCATGAGATCAAGAACATAGCCTTGTTGGGCAATGACGGTTCGGGAAAGACAACATTGACGGAAGCTTTGCTTTATGAAAGCGGTGTGATAAAGCGCAGAGGGCGTATTACGGCTCATAATACGGTGAGCGATTATTTTCCGGTGGAACAGGAATACGGCTATTCGGTATTCTCCACCGTTTTTCATGTGGAATGGAACGGGAAGAAGTTAAATATCATAGACTGCCCGGGATCGGATGATTTTGTGGGGAGCGCATTGACCGCTTTGAATGTGACGGATACGGCAGTGTTGCTGTTGAACGGACAATACGGGCCGGAAGTAGGGACGCAAAACCATTTCCGGTATACGGAGAAATTGGGTAAACCGGTTATTTTCTTAGTGAATCAACTTGATGATGAACATTGTGATTACGACCTGATTCTGGAGCAGTTGACTTCTATCTATGGTCCTAAAGTGGTGCCTGTGCAGTATCCGGTGGAAACTGGACCGGGCTTTAATGCCTTGATAGATGTGCTGCTGATGAAAAAATATTCATGGGGACCCGAGGGCGGAGCTCCGGTAATAGAAGAAATTCCCGAAGACCAGAAGGAAAAGGCGTTGGAGATGCATAAGGCTTTGGTTGAGGCGGCTGCAGAGAACGACGAGACATTGATGGAAAAGTTTTTCGAGAGCGAAACGCTTACCGAAGATGAAATGCGTGAAGGTATTCGTAAAGGATTGGCTGCAAGAGGTATATTCCCGGTGTTCTGTGTTTGTGCAGGCAAAGATATGGGCGTGCGTCGTCTGATGGAATTTTTAGGCAATGTGGTTCCTTTTGTGGACGAGATGCCCAAAGTGCATAATACGCGGGGGGCTGAGGTTGTGCCCGATTCGAACGGTCCTACATCGTTGTACTTTTTTAAGACGGCAGTGGAGCCTCACATCGGTGAAGTGCAATACTTTAAGGTGATGAGTGGAAAAGTACATGAAGGAGACGATTTCACCAATGCGGACCGTGGTTCGAAAGAGCGTATGGCACAGTTGTTCGTATGTGCCGGAGCAACGCGAATTAAAGTCGAGGAACTGGTAGCGGGTGATATTGGATGTACGGTGAAACTGAAAGACGTGAAGACCGGCAATACATTAAATGATAAAGTGGCGGAGAATCGCTTTAACTTTATAAAATATCCGAATCATAAGTATACGCGTGCTGTAAAGGCAGTCAATGAGTCTGATACGGAGAAAATGATGAATGCTTTAACCCGCATGAAGGAAGAGGATCCGACATGGGTGGTGGAACAAAGCAAGGAATTGAAACAGATTCTGATTCACGGACAGGGCGAATTTCATTTACGCACGTTGAAGTGGCGTATGGAAAACAATGAAAAGATTGGTATAGTTTATGACGAACCGAAGATACCGTACCGGGAAACGATAACCAAAGCTGCACGGGCGGATTACCGACATAAAAAGCAGTCGGGAGGAGCCGGTCAATTCGGTGAGGTGCATTTGATAGTGGAACCTTATTATGAAGGAATGCCCGATCCCGATGTATATAAATTTAACGGACAGGAATACCGTGTAAACGTTAAAGGCAAGGAAGTGGTCGATTTGGAATGGGGCGGTAAACTTGTCTTTATAAATTCTGTGGTAGGTGGAGCTATTGATGCCCGTTTTATGCCTGCCATATTAAAAGGAATTATGCAGCGTATGGAACAAGGACCTCTGACAGGCAGCTATGCGCGTGACGTTCGTGTGATTGTATATGACGGTAAGATGCACCCGGTAGATTCGAATGAGTTGTCGTTTATGTTGGCTGGACGGAATGCTTTTAGCGCGGCTTTCAAAGAAGCAGGCCCGAAGATTCTGGAACCGATATATGATGTAGAAGTTTTTGTCCCAAGCGAAAAAATGGGAGACGTGATGGGGGATCTGCAAGGCAGACGTGCCATGATTATGGGGATGACTAGCGAAAACGGTTATGAGAAATTGGTAGCAAAGGCTCCGCTGAAAGAAATGTCGAACTACTGTACGGCATTGAGTTCTTTAACGGGCGGACGGGCATCTTTCATAACGAAGTTTGCCAGTTATGAACTGGTTCCCGGTGATGTACAAGAGAAATTGATGAAAGATTTTGAGGCCAAGCAAGCCAAAGAAGATTGATCAGTTGTTTTTAATAGGATTCGAAAGCCGTTCTCAATAATATTGGGAGCGGCTTTCTGTATGGTTTTCACTGCCGGTTTAAACAAGGGCTGCCTTTTTATGAATGGGGCTTCAGAGTTTAAATTGTGGAGTGCGTAAGGGATTTATGTGTATATCAATGCCCTTTTTTCTTGTTTTGGTTAATTATGTTAAAAATCAAAGTTTTTTAAATTGTGAAATATTGTCGGTTTTGCAGAGGATTCTAATTTTGCAGCCATGAAAAGGTCAACGATTTGGATAATAAGTGTGATAATGGGCTGTTCTTTCCTAGGACTTCTCTATTTGCAAATGAATTATATAGAGAAGATTGTAAGGATGCGGAAAGAACAATTCGATGAATCTGTTTTCCGGAGCTTGGATCAAGCTTCCCGTGATTTGGAGAAAAATGAAACGTTCCGTTATCTGGAGGCCGTAGCCAATACGTCGGGAGTATTCCCGGACAGTTTGATCGCCAATGGATTTTATATATTGAATGATCCCGGTTTTGTGGGAGGGCCGAATTATTCTTTTTTAGAAGATGATAGTACGCGCTATTCTGTTTTTAAAATGAAGACGTTGGTGAAACATCCTTCTCAAATGCCGAAGGCGTTGAATCTGAAAAGTAAAAACTCTATATCGAAAGCGTCGCGTTCATTCCAAGAATTTGTGAAGAATGCTTATGTTTATCAGAAGGGAGTTTTGGATGAAGTGATATATAGTATTTTATATTCTGCAAGTGAAAGACCGTTTAAGGAGCGTGTGAATTTCAAGTTGTTGGATCTGAATTTACGTTCTGCGCTGGAAAGTAACGGAATAGATATACCGTTTCATTTTACGGTTTCCACAACAGATGGACGTGAAGTGTACCGTTGTGCGGATTACGAAGAAAAAGGAGATGATTATTCTTATACGCAGACTTTGTTTCGCAACGATCCGCCGAATAAAATGGGAGTGATGCGTATACATTTTCCTGATATGAATCATTATTTGTTGGGAACTGTCAGGATGATGATTCCGGCATTAGTGTTCACATTTGTCTTGTTCATTACTTTTGTGTTTACGGTATATATTGTCTTTAGGCAGAAGAAAATTACGGAAATGAAGAACGATTTCATTAATAATATGACGCATGAGTTTAAAACACCGATCTCCTCTATTTCGTTGGCTGCCCAGATGTTGAGTGATACGTCCATAAAGAAAAGTGAGCAGATGTATGAGAGCTTGTCGCGTGTGATTAATGATGAAACGAAGCGTTTGCGTTTTCAAGTGGAGAAGGTATTGCAGATGTCCCTTTATGATCGTGAGAATATTGCTTTTAAACAAAAACAGTTGCATGCAAATGCTTTGATAGAAGGGGTAATAAAGACTTTTTCTTTGAAAGTCTCTCAAAATGGCGGAAAAATAACATCCGAGCTGAATGCCGAGCAAGATTTGATATATGTAGATGAAATGCATTTTACCAATGTGATATTCAATCTTATGGATAATGCGGTTAAATATAAGCGGGATGATGTTCAATTGCATTTGAACGTAAATACATGGAACAATCATAAAAAACTCTTTATCAGTATTGAAGATAATGGTGTTGGTATTATGAGAGAAGATCTAAAGCATATCTTTGATAAATTTTATCGAGTACATACTGGTAATAAGCATAACGTGAAAGGCTTTGGTTTGGGCTTGGCGTATGTGAGAAAGATGATTAAATTGCAAAAAGGAAATATACGTGCCGAAAGCGAATTCGGTGAGGGAACAAAATTTATAATTACATTACCAATTTTAAAAA
>ERZ778515.1210-NODE-1210-length-19339-cov-5.077007_pt1 | contig 19339 bp, 14 predicted proteins | sample MGYA00510343_ERZ778515 | MGnify/ENA primary metagenome ERZ778515 (study PRJEB29527, sample SAMN07138965) | mouse gut metagenome | material: feces | host: mouse | place: China:Nanjing | collected 2016-01-25 ...
CCGACAAAGGATTTTTGACGGCAAAGACTTTTGCGAATGGCGGAATATCCGTATCTTTGCAGAGGCGGCACACAGCGCCGCCCCGTAGCGGAACAAGTCAATTATCAGTATATCTAAAAAGATGAAAGAACTGGCATTAAAGTACGGATGCAATCCGAACCAAAAACCCTCGAGAATCTATATGGACGAGGGCGAGTTACCCATCGAAGTGTTAAACGGCCGACCGGGCTATATCAACTTCCTAGATGCCTTGAACAGCTGGCAGCTGGTGAAGGAGCTGAAAGAAGCCACCGGACTGCCCGCCGCCGCATCGTTCAAACACGTGTCGCCGGCCGGAGCCGCCGTAGGTCTTCCGCTCGACGAAACGCTGAGCCGCATCTATTTTGTAGACGATGTGAAGCTGCCGCTATCTCCCATCGCCTGCGCCTATGCCCGTGCCCGGGGAGCCGACCGCATGTCGAGCTACGGTGACTTTATCGCCCTGAGCGACACGTGTGACGCCGCCACGGCCACCCTCATCAAACGCGAGGTGTCGGACGGTGTGATTGCACCGGACTATACGGAAGAAGCCTTGCAGATCCTGCGCGAAAAGCGCAAAGGCACGTACAACGTAATTCGGATAGACCCGGCTTACGTGCCTGCCGCCATCGAGCGCAAACAGGTGTTCGGCATCACTTTCGAACAGGGACGCAACGAAGTGAAGCTCAACGATCCGGCGCTCTTCGAGAACATTCCCACCCGCAACAAGCACTTCACCGAAGAAGCGCGCCGCGACCTGATCATCGCGCTGATCACCCTGAAATATACACAGAGCAACTCCGTGTGCTACGTCAAGGACGGACAGGCCATCGGTATCGGCGCAGGACAGCAGAGCCGCATCCACTGCACGCGCCTGGCAGGCAGCAAAGCCGACATCTGGTACCTGCGCCAACATCCCAAGGTGATGAACCTGCCTTTCGTAAGCAACATACGTCGCGCCGACCGTGACAACACCATCGACATCTACATCAGCGACGACTACATGGACGTGTTGGCCGAAGGCGAATGGCAGAAATTCTTCACCGAAAAGCCCGAGCCGCTGACACGCGAAGAGAAACGGGCCTGGCTGGACACACAGACAGGCGTGGCCCTGGGGTCGGATGCTTTCTTCCCCTTCGGCGACAACATCGAGCGAGCCCATAAGAGCGGTGTGCAGTATGTGGCACAGGCCGGCGGCAGCGTGCGCGACGACCATGTGATCGAGACGTGCGACAAATACGGCATTGCCATGACCTTTACCGGCGTGCGCCTGTTCCATCATTGATCATCCTTTAACACATCGACAGGCATGGCGAATTTCGGAGGCGACAATATCGACGACATCATCACCGGGGGCGGCATCGTGTTCCGGGGGGCCGGGAAGAAAGGTCCCGCGCAGGAGGCAAAGGTTAAGACCAAAGCCAAAAAGAAAGGATACATAACCGGGGCCCACGGGTCCGGCTCGGCCAAGATGAAAGCCGACATCCGCCGCAAGCGGGCCAACCGGCACAAGTGATACCTACAAACGCATCGGGGCGCCGGGAGATGTTTCTCCCGGCGCCCCGATGGTGTAAGACGGACGTACGATAAGGCTACCCCACCCTTACACCTCCCAACACCGGCATACCTTGCGGGCACAGATGTAAACCACGTAAGAGCGGATCTGATAGGTGGGAAAACGGCGGTGAGTATCGTCGGCATAGGCATGGACCTGGGCCACATCTTCAGGCCGGGGCAGTGTAAGGCCCGCTATCGTTCCGGCTTCACGAGCCCGAAAATACTTGAATTCCACGATGCGATGATCCAGATAGTATTCCGTTCCCGGGATGCCCGTCATCTCAAAGTCGGCGCGACCGGCGGCATTGTTTTGTTCAATGGAAAAGGTATAACGGTCGCTCAAGTAGCGCGATACCAGCTCATAGAACGAGCACCGGATAAAGTTCTCATTGATTTTATCGAACACCTGAGCCGGGAATTGCCCCAGATACTGTTCGAAATAGTTCTGTACCAAAGGCTCCAATGCACGGTTTTCAGGATATTTTTCATACACGGACACGTAGCGCGACGCCTCTCCGCTAATGGAATAAAACGTATTGTAGTAGTCCATGAAAATGCTGCGCATCGCCAGGTTGGGCAATGTCATCACATAACGGTCCTTCGGTGTCACCATCCCCAGATAAAACAGGCTGACAGGATAAAAATGCGGATCGAAGAACTTCCTCTTATTAAATTTACTGGACAACTCCGCCACATTATAAGGCAGTTCCCCGCCTATCACCAGTGCATCAAGCATGGCTTGCGCATTCTCCAGCGAAAGGGTCAGGCGACGGATCCATCCCGCATCCGTACGCAAGTTTTCGTCGATAAGTTCTTCGGGAATACCGCCGTCGGTAACAAAGTTCTTTAAAAAGTACGTCAGTATGGTCGAGTTGAACAAGGGTTCGGCAGTAGGCCGGAAGCAGTAACCGTCGTAGTTGCTCAAAACCAGTTGCCAGATTTCCTCAAAACGTTCTCGGCTACCGGTATACTTATCCAGCACATACGCCAGATACGTGCGTGCCTCATCGTGTGTAAAACCCAGCATATTCATGAATTCGGGTTTCAGCGTCAGTATCTCGGCTATGTTATACCCGCTGGTCAGATCGTCCATCGTCACCGGCAATACTCCCGTGCAGAAGCAAGTCCGCACAGCACCTTCGCCGATACCACTCTTGATCACCTTGAAAAAAGTACGCAAGAAACTATCCTTAGTGGTCACCTCTTCATAGAGCGGATCTTTATAAGATGTAAGCAACTGGTTGGTGAAGTTATCGTATTCGTCAATCAGTATATACACTTTCGGCAAATCGTATTCCCGGATATATGCCAGCACCTCCTCCAGCATCTTGGTGGAATGGCTGCGGTCGGAAAATTGGAAACCAACAAAAAGATCCCGGTTATGCGTCACCATCACCTGCACGGCTCCCCGGTTCATGTCATTGAAATTCTGTTCCAGTTCGGCCATATTCCCGGCCATTACCATCTTTGAGAAATCATAGCGCAACACCATATAGCGGTTATGTTCCGGGGTAGGATGCGCACCAATCCACGTCTGTCCGAACAGACTGTCAAAACGGTCTGCCTTCGTACGGTCGTAATAATGGGCCAACATCGAAACAAGCAAACTCTTCCCAAACCGGCGTGGCCGTAAAAAGACGGGTGCATTATACAATTCCAACTTCGGGATAAAGCCGGTCTTGTCGACATAATAAAAGCCGCGCTCGCGCAGATCACCGTAATCGGCCACGGCATAAGGGATCGTCATCGGTATCATAAGCCTACAAGTTTATAAGAAAGAAATAGCGAGATTTCTTCCTCCCTGCGAAGATAACACTTTTAGGCGACTACACCGCAAACTAACAGCTGTTTGTTTCGAAGAAAATGGCTAGACCTTTTTCCATAAGGGACATAGGGCATGGGGCCATCGGCTCGCTTGAAGAATGATAGTTTCCCTTGGCTCACAAGTTTTATTCTGTAACGGGGCGAACCATGTGACCGCGCTCACGGTCGTTGTAGCACCAATACCTGTCACCCGAATAGAAAAACAGACTGCAGGCGAAGTTCTCGAAGTCCGAACTGAGCGAACCCGACCAGTAGTAACCGAGCGAACCCTCATTGAAGAGATACTCATCACAGCGGTAACCCGCTGCAGACAAGAAAATGGAATTACCGTTAGGACCAGTTATCCAATAGCCATTCACACCTTTATAAGTGGTCCATTCCCAAGTACATTTATTGAATAATTCTTCCATTTCATCCAAAGTAGGCATACGCCACTTACCGCCCCACTTGACACGGGCCACATCATATTGTGTACCGCTAATATTATCGCCGATATCAATATATCCCGTATTGGAATCGTAATAAGCATAAGTACTTTCGTTATAAACCGCCTTCTCCTCGGTCTCTCCCCAAGCATAGTACTCGCCGTACTCCTGAGGACAAGTAGCCCCCACGTTGCGGCTCGCCCATTTCACGCTAAGGCCCAGGTCAACGGCCTCACCCTCGGTGGGACACTGTTCTTTGCCGGCTATACGGATTTTATATCCCACCGACTGACCGGGAAGGAAATCGGTATTTACCGTATCCACACGCACAATCGTAGTGTCCGCCCGACCGTTCAGCCGCCCTTTGAGCGTAATCTCGAAAGCCGAACGACCAGGATGCTGCTTACGGGTCTGGTCGGGAACCAATACGGCGCAGCACTGTAACTGCAACAAATCATAAGGCGACGTCACAATATCATGCTTTTCCCAAGCCGGCATCGTGGCAAAGGTGACATTCCCTCTCGCAGACGACGTCCCCGCCCATACACCCGACTGGGACGACTGTAACATCTTCAACAGATTGATCGTATAGGAATGGCGCACATCGGTCATCTTCACCTCAACGGATTCACACAGCAACTCCTCCGAAGGTTCTACTTCCAGCGACAAATCCACACGCGTGAACAGATGCTTGAAACCCACCGCCACGGCACCTTTCTGCCGAAACGGATTGCCGACGACCGGCATACCCAACGTGAAGTCACTGGCAACCTGTTTCTTTTCCGTCGACTGATCGGTCTGTACCGCCACCCGAAAGCCTGTGAGCAGATTCAGTATCGAATACGTCGGATTGTAAGGCGTATAGGCCAGCAAAGCCACCTTCTCCTCCCGACGCATCGGATAATACATTTCCGTTCCGTCGGTCACAACCACACTCCCGTCGGCCTGAATCCTGGCGCGCACGTTCATGTATTCGGGATAGTCGGTCCCGTCCGATAAATCCGTAGGCATGACATCGTTGTTTATCGACTCCATCAAGGCCCGATAACGCTCTTCGTGCAAAACAAACAGTCCCACCTCCGTGCCCGGCAGAAAAGCATTATTCTGCAAATTCGGATTCGTACTGCGGGTGACGTCTCCGGCCTCGGCATTCACATCCACCAGGTTACCTACCGAAAGGAGAATGGGTTGTCTGTCCGCCACAGGTTGAGAGGGAACAGCCTCGTCGAAAGCCGTTTCGCTGCACGAAGCGGCCAGCGCCAGCATCAGCACACCATAAAACAGTTGGTTTATCTTCAAGAATCTCATATCTTTCTTTGCATTAGGAATATTCATATTTTGTTACCTAAAAACGATAGGTAGTACCCACGCTGAACTTCAACACAATCGTATTGATACGACGACCGTCGAAAGTCGGGAACTGGGCATTCAGATAGCACTGCACCTCCGGCTCCGCATATATGCTCCAACGGTCGAGAATGCGGTAATCGGCTATCATACCGCCGAACAACGCCCACGACTTCTCGCCGGTTCTCTGCGTTACAACCGGTTTCGGATTTTCGCCTCCGGGCATCTCCTGGCTGTACAACTTGGCTCCCTGCGTGACCAGCAAAGACAGCATCGGTCCGCCCTGTCCGTAAAGATTCAGACGGCGCGAAGGATTGTACCGCTGATACAAATTGGTCAGATTGAGCATATAGGCCAGTTTGGCATTCAAATAACCGTACTGATGACGCCACATGCCGTTGTAGCGATAGGTGCGGCCCCCGGAGCGGACCTGGTAAGGCGTCTGCTTGTTCTTGTTCAGCAGCATATATTCCAACTGCAACTTGGCTGCTGCCAAAGGCGCATACTGATACCCCACATTGATGGCTCCCAAGCCGTTCAGTCCTTTGTCACCGATGAATTTATCATTCCGCATCTGGCGGATGCCTCCCAACTGAGCCCCGACAAACAGATAAGGTTCAAAATGGTGTTTGCCCAATGCGACACGCTCGGCCCGCGTAGGACGGGTGACGCGCACACCGGCACTGACATATCCGATCTTATCGGTATAGGACTTTTTCTGTGCCGAATTTTTATAAGGGACATTATAAACAGCCAGCAAGGCGCGGGGTTCCACAAACACCGAAGTGGATGTATTCACATTATAAAGCAATTGCATGGCTCCGGTAATGCCCTTATAATAACATTTCAGCGCTCCGGGAGTATCTTTCATATGGGGCTTCATCATCCAACCGTATTCGCCTCCCAACAACAGATTCAGATCGACATAATGCGGCGTTTTGCGCCAGCGCGGACTGAAGTGCACCGGATTAAGCATGGCTTCCATCCGGGCGGCAAACAAATAACCTTTAAAATAGTGTTCGTAGGTCGGGCGCACCTTTATACCGGACACTTTCGTGCCCCGCAGTTTTTCATATCCATAATAAAAATCGGAGACACTAAGGGAGCCTCGCACTCCCACAACCGGATTCAGCCACTTACCCATAGCCGCCTGATAAACGGTTCCCATGGTTTTGATAATGGGCAGACCGCCCCGGCTATAATACATGGCAGCTCCCTGCGAGAAATCGAAGAACAGATTACCGTTGTAATTTGTGTTTTTATAATAGTCTCCCGTAGAACGGAAATTCAATGACAAACCTGCCCGTACACCGTAGAGCACGTCGTAGATAGAAGGATTAGCATTCCCCGAATGGTCCACTTGGTCGGTAGCCAACGCCATGAACGGCTCCAGAAAGATTTCGGAATTGCCTCCCATGCGAAAAGCCATGTGTGCACCGACCTGTCCTTTCAACACCCGATGCACTTCACCGTTCAGATGGGTTTCAATGGCTCCCACACCTAAAAGTCCCGACAACTGGAACATACGCCGGCGACGATACCCGTATAAGTAAGAAGACACGTTGAACATATAATCCAGGTCCAGTCCCAATTGCTTGATGCTTTTATTGGAACCTTTTACCGCATATTCCATATAGGAACCGCTGAGACGCAACGAATGCAAGCGCGTAAACTCATAACCCAGAAAACCGGCCACAGGAACCGCCGTTCCCAAATCCCGGGCTCCTTTGGGAGCCATCTGCTGCAATCCCGAATAGAATCCGATATACATACGTTCATAAAAATGACGCGTCTTAAACGTATCGCCTTTCTCCAAGAAACGTTTTTGCAAGCGATAATCCAAAGGATTGAAATTTATTTTCTCACCGGCTGGAGTTCCTGCCCCCGGCAACGCATGCCCCAACGAATCATTCCGGGTCACCCCGGTCGTATCTGCCGCCGCCTCAACAACCGGATCGCCCGCATCCGTACGTTCCGTTGCGATCGTATCACCGACAACCGTAACTCCCGCCGTCCCGTTCGCCACCAGTGGAGCGAACCAACCGACCAACAGGCATAACAATCCTTGTTTTCTTAAAACATACCTATTCATCCTATACAAATATATCATTCAACAGAATCTTCTACTTTCGGTGCCTCTTTCAGTTTTTTCCAATATGCGTTGAAAGCCTCCCGATAGGCCTTGGTAAAATAACCGTCATATTGCAACATCTTCACATACTTCTCGTCCATCCTGGCACATTCCACCATAGGGACACCCCAGTCGGCACGCGGGAAACCGTCTGCCTCATCGTAATACTCGTCGTATATGAAATTGCGGTCAGCAAATTTTTTGACCTCCTTATTCGTCTGCTCCAACCTAAAACGGAGAATAGCCTCCATATATTTCACACGCGGATCCTTGGGGTTGACCTGGGTGCTGTCTTGCAGTACATACAAAGCCGCCTTGTGAAAGCCGCTGTTATCCACATCCGGGTCGTCCTGCGCCGCATATACGACCGCTTTGTTCAAAGGAGAAGTCGAAGCCACGGAGTCGCGCACACGAGGCTCGTTCCATCCCTCGTTCAAGCAATCCAGGAACAATCTCAACTTGGCAAACTTGGGCGAATCAGGCAACAGATTTGCCGCGATGGAATCGGCCATCGTATAATCGCCGGCCTTACAGAGCATGGCTATCTGAGCACAGACGATAGCCTCGTCGTTGTACCATCCCTCCAATTGCTGATTGAAATCTCTCTTCTCATAATTCGGCCCCATATACCAACTCAGATAGGGCTTCAAGAGCAAGGTGTCTATATGGTCACGCTTTAAATAGCATTGTGCCAAGTGGTAGGCAGCCAAGGGCCATTGCCGACCGGATCCCGTTTCTTTCACCGATTTATAAGCAGCCTGTGCCAAAGTCTCCAACTCCTTGGGACTGTTCTTCACTTTGTCAAACAGCATATAAAACTCATAATCCTGTTCTTTGGTTCCGTTCCGGTAGCCGGGATCCGTATCATACAAGTTATACACCTCTTCTACCGTCCGTACACGTCTGGTATAATAGTTGAACGAAAATTCCACCACACGCAAACGAGGCAACACCTTTTCCTTTATATACGTATAAAACGGTAAGGCACGAATACGGAGTTCCTGTGACCGCGTATCACGCACGGCATTCACGATATCACGCACCTGCATGGCATATTCCTGCAACGAATCCCGCTCCAGCAAGTCCGCCACATCCCCCCATGTGGCCACATCGGATGTTACGGTTGTCTTGCTCGATAATGAGGGATAAGCCGAAGTCAGTTCTCCCCGCAGATACTGGGCGCGCTGGGCGCATAAACGGGCATTCACCGCCATGCCGCCGTCCGGCGAGGCCTGTCCCCGGATGACCGCCGAACTAATATCGCCGTCCTTGTCGTTAATATAACGTCCCAGATCCTGTTTCAACTGATTCAACTGCTCAAAGTTTGTCGAATCGTTCGGGTCCAGGCGTGCCTCGCCTACGACAAAGTTCAAATGCAATTCCCGTTTATCGTTGCGCATCTCAGGCCTGCCTATTTTTTCATACCGGGTCTTGTCTATATCAATATTCACCATATCGAATTCCAGAAAACGCATCGGTTCCTGGTCGTATCCCTCACTCAGGCAAACGCTGTCCGAAGAGTAAACCATATTGTAATCTTCAAACCATTTGGTCGCATCCACCTTATAATGTTTGTTCCGTTCTACGGGATACAGCACATGATGAATGATGATGGAATCTTCCTCCCGTGTCTCCATAAAATGATTGGAACGGAACGCATTCAGCCGATCGTGCTTCAAATCATATCCCATCCTGCGCTCCTGCGAGCGATGGTAGGCACGTCCGTCCTTGATAAAAGGACGCATCACCTCAAAAGTATCTATAGTTCCATGAATGGAGTCGTAAGATTCAAGTACAGTCACGATAGGAGCCAATCCGGCCCGGGCATTGCTTCGTGTTTCCGAATCGTACAACAGAAACGATTGCGGACCAATCGTAATTTTATTACCGACCCGACGATTGGGGCGGGGTTTGTTCCTTCTTTTTTGTTTGGCCGATGTCATCAGTGTTTTCATCATACGGCCTTCATCGTTCTTTATCGTCACTTTAACTTCCATGCGATTACGGATATGCTCCAGATAAGGGTTCCCAAACGACGGACGGACCACCACCACACCGTTCAAAGGCAGTTCAATATCGGCCAAACCTTCGTCATTGGTCTGCGTAAACCTGTCACAATCGGATTGCCAGTTGGGCGTATAAGTCAAATCGTCCACCAACTTCTTTCTAAACGCTTCCGCTTTCGGAAAATCAAAGAAACCGTACACCTCGGCTCCTCCCACCGGCTTTTCTTTTCTGTTATAGCCACTCTCCGATGCATCCACACTGACAACCGTAATTTCTATGTTCTTCAACTGAGCCTGACACGGTCTCCACGCCACTGTAAAGAATAACAAAAGCAACCCAAATATGTATCGCATTTTCATATTACAATCCCGTCAATCTTTTTACTTTATTATATATACAAAAGAAACACCTATCTTATAAGGTATCAGCGAATATCCATGTGCATTATGCACGTTTTCCGCATAATGGTCCTTCACATACGAATGCGTATGCGTATAATATACGGCTCCCAAACCGCCGTGGCACTCCAACGTCCAATGCCGCGACAGGTAGAAAGCGTATCCGAAAGTCAATCCCACGCCAGCAGCATCTCCCTTGTATCGCTCCCCGCCCCATGTTATATCATAACAAGCGCCCAAGGCCGACAATCCGATAAATTCACGTGTCAAGGGCCGTCCGTTAAACCAATAGCGGAATTCCGGCATCACGCCTACCATCTTTACCTCTTTCTTCCACGGCTTGTAGTTACCGAATACGGTTGCATTGATACTTGTCTTGCCCCCCGTAACCAACTCAATGTTCAGGTTGGGCGTCATCGCACAATCCATCAGTGCATCCGTTTTCAGTGCCAAAAGCTGGGCATACATCCTATTGCCGCCTAAAAACACTATCAAAAAGAATAACAACAAATGTCGTTTCATCCACTTACTCTTATATTTGTTTTTTGAAAGGAGGCATCCCCGTCGTACACCGGGCACAACGGGAATGCGCCCCAATAATTCATTGTAAGGACTTATGCCTTAAAGTTCTATTTCAGGGTTATCCCCTTCCGAGGGCACCCACGGAGCCAATGTAGCCTGCAATCCGATAACGTTCGGTCCATGTACCGTAACGGTTATCTTGTAGGTCGTACCGGCTTTAAAGCCACCTGCCTGAAGAGCCAACGGCTTCTCGATGATAAATTCATGCCCGGTCTCGCCGTTACGGAGGAAAATACGAACCGTATATTCCGAAGCGGGATACAGCATCATGCTTTCACCGGCCTGCTGGGAAACCGTCAAGTCACCGCCAACCTGTATCGTATCAAAAGGCAGTCCCTCCGCATTGCAAAGCGCCACGGTGTCCGTCTCTTCCGAACGCAGTGCCAAACGTGCCTCCAAAGGCATGTTCAACTGCTGATAATCTGCCACAATCATGTCCACTTCCGTATGCGCATCCGTCACCAGGATACCGGTCACCTGCATCTCGGCTGCCTCTTCTGCCGTGTCGCCGTTTTCCAAATCGGCTCCCGGTTTTACGAAGAACTGAAGACGTGTCAGCAAGTGTTTCAACTCCAACTGAGGCAGCACATCGTGTGTTTCCTCCGTACGGAAATATTTGGCGCTATAGGCATACGGATCCGAAGACGTGGCCCGTCCCCAAATCAGGTCCTGTGTTCCGTCGAGCGTGTATTGTACGCGAACCGAATTGTCCGTATACGCCACCGCTTCTTTCGCATAAGGATAATAACCGTAGAAGTCATACGTATAGAACTGACTGATGGGATAGAAATAACTTACATCGCTCAGCCAGGATATATTCTGTCCTTCTTTTTTGGCTTCTACATTATCCATAATGCAACCGGCTACCTTAACCGAATTGCCAAACCAGGCAATATCAGGTATGGCCGCATCGGCGTCCTGCTTGGCTTTTGCCAGACAGAAAATTCCCATGTGATCCAGGTCCGCATCATCGCCGGTAACCGCTGCACGCACTTCGCCCGTAGCCAAAGAAACACTGCCGGCTCCCAACTTGATTTCCACTTCGCTGTCACCCGGAATATACACTGCCGGAGCCTGTTCGCCCGGCAGGGCTTCGTCGTTGGAACAGCTGTGCAGCATCAAGAACGATGCTGCTACAGCCATTATATACTTCGTCTTATTCATTCACTATTATTTTTGAATCAGTTTTTAGGTTCGGCGCAGTCGATTTCAAGACCGTCGGTAGTACCTTCCTCCCACGGTTCCAACGTTGCATTAACATGCATCTCGCTATATCCGTAAACGGTGATTGCTACATGATAAGACTTACCGATCTCAAAATTGGAAGTAGTCTTACCAAGAGGAAATTTTTCCGTTTTCTCAACATATTCTATTTGGTCACCCTTCTTAACCGGGAATTCAAAATCAATGTACATATAATACTGACCGGTTTGCGAAGCTACGAACAAAGCACCGTCTATTTCCTTACGATCACCTTTCACACCCATCACTTTTTCTGTCATTTCTCTCCATGGAGTTTTCACACCATTTGCGCCTACGATATCGCCTTGCTTCTCTTTCAAAGTCAATCCAACCGTTTCAGCATCCTCGTTCCAACGAATCAATTCACTACGATCTTTAGTACCTTCCTGATTGTAAGCAACCACCATATTACCTTGAGCTTTGGAATCGACTCGAATCGCTTTTACTTTCAAGCCATCAGCATTGTCATCACCCGATATGATTTCAAATGTCAGACGAGTCAACAAGTGCTTCATGGCAATGCTGGGGATAAGACCATGACGAGCCGTCTTGGCCGAGAAACCCGTACGATTCAGATTACCGCCCACCGGATCACCGTTCTCGGCCTTACCGGCCATCAAATCCTGTGAACCGTCGATGGTAAAGGGTAACAATGCCTCGGATTCTCCCATTTCAACCACATCAGACATGTCATTCTGCACACCATTGCCGGCAGCATCGTCACAATGGAACGCAAAAAAGTCGGAATAGCCCTGCTGAGGATAATATTTGGTTACGCCGGAGTTAAAGCTCATGTAATCCAAGCCCCATATATCTCCGTTCTGAACAGGCTGGCAACGCGAACACCTAAAAGACTCTAGTCCATTAGCATCATAACCCTGATACCCCCAATCACTACCATCAATAGAAGTCATCAATACGTACAGGTTTTCCTTGTTCCATACATTACCGGCACCTGCAACATCACCTACCGTACCGGCACCTTTCGTCTCCGTTACCGAAACACCGAAACGAGACAATCCCAAGTTAATCGGTACAAGACCTTCCTGCTGCTGACCGGGCACGAAATCTGCCATTTCCGTGGCGTCGTTGGAACAACTGGAAAACGCTGCCAACATCACAGACGCGAATAATAAACTTTTCTTCATAATCACTCTTTTTTAATTTGTTAAACAATATGATAACTTAATATATTCCGATTCATTACTATTTTTCCTCACCCACAGGTATATCATCTCCCTTATCCCATGAAGGAAGGTCCGCTACCGCAACCTTAATATCCTGCTCTCCATATACATAAATATGGATCGTATATTCTTTACCGGCTTCAAATGGTTTCGAACCGCCTTGCCCGTCAGACAATACCAAATCATAATGAATTGCAGGAGGCGTACTCACCGTCCTATCATCTTCCCATCGTTTCGTATAAATCGTCAGATGGTAAGAACTAGTAGGAGCCACCAACAAAGGTTCAGATACAACTTGAAGCTCATCTGTAGATATATGGAATCCGGGAATATCCTCGCACTCGGGATGACGATGCCCTTCCGTCTTTACTTTACATTTCAAGTCTTTGTTTGACTTCGGATCGAAAATTAGAATTTGATTGTTCTTCCAATCATTCAAATAGGTGCTTTCCGTCCAGTTATCATTAGCGATAACCAAAGTTCCCTCCGTTGGTGAAGAAATCGATATGCCCGTCACAATCATACTTTTATAACTCTCTGAAATCTCATGCGAGGTACCACCTCGCACTTTCAGATTCAAGCGCGTCAGTAAATGCTTGATACGAAAGATGGGATTAATCCCGCGATGCCCTGCAATAGTACTGTAAAGCATTTCCTGCCGATGCTGCGTCATTACTTTCGATTCACTGTCTCCAGACGGTATCTTATCCAACTCCTTATCCAATTCCTGTTCCGTATGGTAGGCAAATCCATGCAGGATGTCTTGCGTTCCATCTATCCGAACCGGCATTGTCACGCGCTTCTGGTCAGGTTGAATATTGCCTTTGTTATAAGCATCATCGGCATAAAACGTAAAGAACTTATATTTATAATTCTGATGCGCCATGGAGTAATACCGCGTTTTCCCATCCTTAAATCTCAAGCCGCCACCGTTGTCACTAAGCGTCATTATATCGTCATATAACAAACAATACATGCCATCGGCTTCCTTGTTCCGATAATCAGCTTCCGGCCGTGGAGAAGCATGTTTTGAAAAGAAGTTCGGCGAAAAATAGGCAAACGTATGAAACTCCGCTTTCCGCCAATGCTCACGATCGTTGTTCCATGTGTCGAAAACACCGCTTCCACGCGTCGGTACCAAAATTTCATAATCGGGATCTGTCAGCGAAAGCAGAATAGGAACTTTCCCGTCTTTCGTCACCTCCGTACTGTTATACCCGTTATCACCTTCCGGCGCATACAAAGCCGGAAACGACTCATTACATGCCGCCAGCAAACATGCCAGACCGCCAACCATTATATTCTTCATTTTTGCCTTATTTTCCATGTTCCGACGCATTAAATATCCAAGTCCAATGTTTCTAATCCTTTCCAATAATCCAAACCGCTCTCTCTGTTTTCCAACACCTTGTCACGCGTTATCTCCAAAGGTGCCGCTATACGCAAAGTCAATTTATCTGTCACTTGCTTCAGTTGCTCTGTAGAAGGATCTTTCTCGATCGAAGGATTCTTTTGCAACAGATGATACAGATTGATTCCGGCTTTAAACACCCTATGCACCGTTCTCCCGTTATCATCAACCGTTTCTGCATAAATGTTTACCTGCATGATTCCCGGCCCCGTCACCAACGAGGGAGAATAACTACACACCAATCCTGTCACATTCACTTCGCCTTGTGTCTGTAAAGGTGCCATTACATGCAGACTGTCTTTTCGGGCATAGGTAGGCGTAAAGAGAACTTTATAAGTCTTGTCGGCTTTCAGATAACCGGAACCCAAATGTATGGCGGAGGCCACCCCCGAAAGTTCCGCCTGCACACTGTCAACCTTTACTCCATTCTCTTTCTTCACAATGTCAAACGCCACCTTTATCTTTTGCGTCACCGGTCGTGGTGTGAAGTTGCAAACCACCTTGCCGGATGCACTCTCCGATACCGGCACTTCGAAAGAAGGATTCGTACTGTAGAAGATCGGTTTAACATCTCCCTGTACATAACCGGAATAGGGATTGCGGTCTATCCAGTTTTTATATCTTCCGCCTTCCGGCAGTTCGTCCGGTGTTTCATAAATTTTATACTTCACCTCCAGATCTTCCAGATCGGCATATTCGTTCAACGCAAAGTTGGTCAGCGAACTCTCCACTTCCTCGTTTGTTCCGTTATAGGCCACCATTTTATATTCGCCGTTACGCAACCAAAGCAGATGTTTGTCCGGCAGTACGGTTTCATCCGTCTCGTCTTCCGCTTGATCCTCACCCGCCGCAGGCACCGGCTGATCCTCTATCGGTTCATCTGCGCCCGGCCCTTCCTCGGGAGGAGTTACCGGTTGCTCCGGTTCCGCCGGCTCATCTGGCTTTTTATTATTCTCCGTTTCTATCCGTTCTGACAGAGGGAACAGTAATTGACCCTCTATCTTCTTTGTCGTTACATCCGGTACGGAAGATACTAAAAAGCCATACTTCAATCGGTTTACCGGACGAATTGCCACTATATACATACTGTCGGGACGAACCTGTGCATAATCTCCCCAATTAAATCGAATATCCAGCAACGAACGGTGAGGATGATCGCCATAGCATAAGTCCACCTCCGTGGTACACGCACTCAAAAGTCCGACACCTATTATATATATCAACCACTTGTTTTTCATACCTGCATTCCTCCTTTCTCTCTTCTCTTACGTTCATAAGCCGGTCCGCCTCCGCCCGTACTTCCGCTTCTATCGTCTGTCAAACACCTAGTTTCCGATGTGTCTTCTTCCTCTTCCGGGGGACTTACCGGTACAACCTCACCCTCTTCACCATTTTCTTCCGCTTCTTTATTCTCTCCGGTATCTGTTTCCTCGTCTCCATCAGGCTCTGCTTCCTTCTCTTCTTCCGTATCATTCGGTTCTATCACCGGCACAGGTTCTTCCTTACCCGGTTCTTCAATAGCGACCGTGTCTTCCTTTTGTTCTTCTTCGTCAGCCGGCACCGGAAGAGGAGTTTCCGCCTCATCGGATTCAGTCTCCGTATCTTTTACCGGTATCACCGGAACGATCACCAAAGAATCAATGGCCTCCCGTATCTTTTCTTCAGCATCCAGCGCCTCCACTTCTACCGAATCCGGCACTGCTGCCGAATCCACCGGCATTTGCTTAAAGAGTTTGCGTTGCATCTTCTCACGTTCCAGCGAATCTTTCATCATCTTCTTCTGTAACTTTTCCGCATCCTTGGCTATTCGCAGTAAAGAATCGGCCTCATGCCGAGCCAAATGAACCGAATCTTTCAACCGATGGCTTTCTCTTATCTTTTCCTCACGCGCATCCACTTTTGCTAATCGGTCTTCCCATTTTGCTTTACCACGTTTATCTCCCCCTTTCACCTTATTGGCGATTGAATTAAACCGATATACCAACGAAACATGTATGTCATGAAGTACCGGATAAGGAACCAAATGTCGCCCTTTTGTTCCTGCATAGGCATAACAAGCACTCTCTTCCTCATACCTAAACTTGTCATATTGAACCAACTTAGCCACCACAATGGCTCCCATGTCAAGATCAAGACTCTTTCCGTTCTTAAAAGGATACAATGGAATACTATAGCCAGCAGAGATACCCGCATTAATTCCGCTACCTTGCTTACCGTTTTTCCCCAGGCAATACGTAAATTTGTCCATACCCGCATAAAACCCTACATAATAGGCACGCCAATAACGCGGTTTTTCCATACAATGAGCAGCCAAAACGTTGTTCTGAAAACGCGGAAAGAACTGACGGAACCAACTCAGATTCTTCCTTTTCTCTATTTTTTTACCGCCGCTACTCGTCCGCCAATACTTACGTAACTCCACAGCCCCCGACTGAATATTCCACACCAGCCTGGGACTGATGATATGATCGGTATTCCAATTGAACTTTCCGTTTACTAATAAAGAGAACCGTGTTTCTTCCGTACCTTGCAGATCCACTTCCACTCCGAAATTCGGCGTAGTGAGCGCCCAATCCACCACATTGGTATGAAACGAAATCCTCTTATAAAAAGGCCAACTTTCCTTATTCGTCTCCACTGCTTCTTCCTGTGCCTGCAGGGGCATCCCCGACATGAACAAGACTAAAACGATATATGTAAATATCCGTCTTAACATACTACCTTTTTTTCAAACTAACGATCCTTATATTACAAAAACTTTCTTAAAAAAACATTTTTCTTGTTCCCAAAGAAAAACGCTTGCAAAGATACGTACAAAGAATCATTCGTACAACTTTTCAACAACTAATTTAAATCGAATGTGTAATTTCTTTTTCATCAAAGCATATCTATTTCTACAACACTTTTTTCAGAAGTTCCATAAATACCTAGCAACCAAGCCTTATAAAAAGAATATATTCAAAGCATCCTCTCGAAATCATGAAGCAACCCCAAAGCAGATACGAGAGTCAATCCATTTTTCTTTCGCTGCCCCATGCAAAAAAATCCATAAGAAAACTAACAGACTAGCTACATAAAAACATTCTCTTTTATTTTCAAATGTTAGCATTTCCTAAACAAAATATATAAAAAAGACCTGAAAGTGAAATCATTTCAACCTTTCGATCTTAATCCGCCTCTCAGACCTTGACTATACCGTTCCAGATACGCCCGGAACAGACGCCTAGACGACGGGCTGAAAAATACCGGTCCGAATGAAAATACGTACACAGACCGGATAATTGTATCTGCTCCCGAGGCACTCCCTTATCCACCAACTGACACCGATTGGCCTCCCACAGATCGATATGCCATTTCATCTGTCCGCCGGTCTCTCCTGCGGAAGAGTATCTACGGGCCAACACGGATACAGGCAGACCGGCTGCAGCAAAAGTATCATACACCTCGTCTCCCACTTCAAAAGCCTCCAGAGATATGCCGGGACCTATCACCGCTTTCACGTCGACCGACCGCGTACCGAATGTATCCGCCATCGCATCTATCGTTTTTTCCACGATACGCCCTACCGTACCGCGCCAACCGGCATGAACGGCCGCTATGGCTCCCGTACCGGCATCGTATAAAAGAACCGGTATACAATCGGCCGTGGAAACGCCGATACACGTCGCCGGCAAACGGGTAATAAGCGCATCCACCCCCTCCAACCGTTCTTTCCGCCAGGAAGCGGAACCGGCAAAAAAAGCCTCATCCACACACAAAACCTTTGTACCGTGTGTTTGATGCGGCATTACCAGACGGTCTTCATCCAGATGCAACTGCCGGCAAAGCGCCTTGCGGTTACGACGCACATCCTCCGGATCGTCCCCACAATATTCATTGATATTGAACGAGGCATACAATCCTTTGCTGCAACCGCCCGACCGCCGGGTGCTGAAAGCCTGCACTCCGGCTCCCAGCTCATACATCAGTCTGTCCGAACAAAGCGTATCCATACATCCGCCCTATTCCGTTTCGTCCCAATCTTCTTCGTATTCGAAGTCTTCCAGATCTTCAATATCCTCCTCGTCTACGAAGGTTATTTCCTCGTCCTCTCCCATTTCTTTCAGTTCATCCCGCAAGAAAGAGAGATCCTTATTCTTATGCACGATATTCGTCTGGTCGGTAATCGCCTGCAACTTATTGCTTTCGCTGTTCATCGCCTCCCACAGCAAGTCTTTCAAGGCGGGAATTCCCTGTCCCGAAACGGCGGATATGAACACATGCGGCACATCCGGCAAGTTCTCGCCCAGCATCCGTATCAATTCCTCATCCAGCAAATCGCTTTTTGTCACCGCCAATACCCTCTGCTTATCCAGCAATTCGGGATTGAACGTAGCCACTTCGTTCAATAATATCTCATACTCCCGACATATGTCATCCGTATCCCCCGGCACCATGAACAGCAGCAACGAGTTGCGCTCGATATGACGCAGAAAGCGCAATCCCAGCCCTTTGCCTTCGCTGGCTCCTTCGATAATACCGGGAATATCCGCCATCACGAACGACTGGTTGTCACGGTAAGACACAATACCCAGGCTGGGCTCCAGCGTCGTAAAAGGATAATTAGCGATTTTGGGACGCGCCGACGATACCGCACTCAATAAGGTAGACTTACCGGCATTAGGAAAACCTACCAGACCGACGTCGGCCAGCAATTTCAATTCCATGATCACCGTAAGTTCCCGCATCGGTTCGCCCGGCTGTGCATAACGGGGGGCTTGGTTGGTAGACGTGCGGAAATTCCAATTACCCAATCCGCCCCGACCACCTTTCAACAGCATCACCAGTTGTCCGTCCTCGGTCACATCACACAGATATTCGCCCGTATCAGCGTTGTATACCACCGTACCGCAAGGCACATCTATATAGCGGTCTTCACCGTCCTTGCCGGTGGAACGGCATTTGGAGCCGTTACCGCCATGCCCTGCAAACACGTGACGTTCATAGCGTAGATGCAGCAATGTCCAGTAATTACGGTTGCCACGCAGGTAGACATGGCCTCCCCGCCCTCCGTCGCCTCCGTCCGGGCCTCCGTTGGGCACGTATTTGGCGCGACGCATGTGCATGGACCCTCGTCCACCCTTTCCCGAACGGCAACAGATTTTCACGTAGTCAACGAAATTCGATTCAGCCATACTTTATATTATATATAAATATCTATCCGATCAAAT
>ERZ778515.1211-NODE-1211-length-19322-cov-6.225359_pt1 | contig 19322 bp, 17 predicted proteins | sample MGYA00510343_ERZ778515 | MGnify/ENA primary metagenome ERZ778515 (study PRJEB29527, sample SAMN07138965) | mouse gut metagenome | material: feces | host: mouse | place: China:Nanjing | collected 2016-01-25 ...
ATTTCTGTTGCTTTATTGCCGCTCCTAGCCATATTGCAACCGCACAGGTGGAAATATTTCTTATAAATTTATGTATGCTTTCAGATGTACAATCGTTAGTGTATATTATAAGTGGATTGGTACTTTTGTTTGGATATATTGTAATTCGTTATGCGATTCTTGGGACAAGTGGGTATATCGCAAAGACGGTAGTTCTCACGATTATAGCAGTTATTATGCTTGTGGCAATCGACTTTTCGGTGGGCTATAATGGCTGGTCAGTCAACTATGCATTTCCGGCGGGAATTTTACTAATTGATGCAGGAACACTGGTGTTGATGGCAGTCAACAATAAAAATTGGCAAAGTTATATAATGTTGCAGATTTTTATGGTACTCTGTAGTATTATGGCAATTATTTTAAATTTTGTGCATATTGTCACCAATCCTATTGTGTCTATTGTGGCGTTAAATGTCTCTGTAATTTTGCTGCTGGGCACAATCATTATAGGAGGCAGAAGATCGCGTGTGGAATTAAAGAGGCGATTTCATATTTGATATCTTATAATAAAAGGCCCGCCAAAGCGGGCAGATGGGAGTTAGTGTGCAAGCAAAGATTTCACACCTCCTGATTAGTAGGCCCGCCAAAGCGGCAGATGGGAGTTAGTGTGCAAGCAAAGATTTCACACCTCCTGATTAGTAGGCCCGCCAAAGCGGGCAGATGGGAGTTAGTGTGCAAGCATATCCTCGATAAAAATTCCATATCCTTTGGTGCTGTCCTGCACAAGTACATGCGTGACAGCACCTACAAACTTTCCGTTTTGTATAATAGGTGCACCACTCATACCCTGCACAATTCCTCCTGTCAATGAAAGAAGCTCTGCATCTGTGACTTCCAAGGAAATTTGGCGATTTACAGCGTCTTTTCCAGGGGTAAGTTTTGTGATCTCGATATCATAATATTTTGCTTCTCCATTAATTGTACATAAGATTTGCGCGGCACCTGTTGTCACTTCTGGCTTGAGTGCAATGGGAAGCGGTGCGCTGCCCGCTGTATATTCTGCTAGAAGTTCTGCATTTGCCACACCATAAATTCCTTGAATTGTGTTGTCTACAATGACCCCAGAAACCTGATCGGGTTTGTATTCAATGACACCAGTTAATTCTCCAGGATTTCCTCGTTCACCGCGCTTGACAGCTACAATTTCCGTATGATACAAAAGTCCACTGCCAAGTTTTAACAGCTCTCCAGTGTCCATATCATTGATGCCATGTCCTAGTGCTCCAAAACGATTTTGACAGTCAATATAGGTCATTGTACCAATACCCTGCGCGCTGTCTCTCAGCCATGCTCCCATTTTATAAACATTATTTTCGTCGGTTTCGGGTTTTATTTTCACTTGGATAAGTTCTTCTTTTCTGGATACTTGAAATATAATCTCCGCGCCATTTCCGTTTTCTACATAATCTCGTATTTGTTTTTTGTCATTGATTGCCACGCCATCCATCGCTGTCAAATAATCCCCCGATTGCAGTTTATACTCGGAAGGAGCATGTTTGTCACCACTGATTCCATCGAAACTGCCAGTATCTACCACAAGAACGCCTTGCGTTTTTACATAGATACCAATCGGACGCCCTACAGGAGTCAAAGTGGTATTTTCTATCACTTGTATGTCCACATCTTTAAGCGGTAACAGACCAAAAAGTTTGAGACGCATCTGATAGGAGTTTGTTGTTTCGCCTGCTACAATTGTCAGTGGCTGATTGAGTGCGAGCACTGTCTCAGAATCTGTGTTTAAAATACCAGATGCTGGAATACGCAAATTGATTTCCTCGCTGGTTCCCGCCTTGATGCTGATTGTACTTGGTACACTGCTCTGATAATAGGCATATGTTGCCCAGCAGAACAGTCCAATTGCAAATCCAAGAAAAACATATAAAAATAAAAGATATCTCTGTCTGATCTTTTCTGTTTTCATCTATTCACTACCTTACTTCGCGCTATTGTACGAAAAGTAGTATATGGATTTTTTTATAAAATAAACTTGTCATAAATTTTTTCATAAAAAATGGCATAGAAATCAAATTTTTGTGTGCGTTAGTGTTGACAATAGAAACAATTTGTATGTAATAAAAGATTTGTGGACCTAAAATACGTATAAATATGCAAAAAATAACAGAAAAAGAATCACAATTTAAAGGAAATAGTTCATTTTCATTGTTTTTTTACTTTTATTTGCTTGTTATGTTATTCAAATTAAAGTATAATATACTATGAGACAAGTGTAATATGAGAAATATGATAAAGAAAGGGTGTTGTGAATGGGATTAAAGAGTGACGAGAGTATAAAGGAGTTTACACATAAATATACAAAAGTATGTGTGGACAACAACGCCATTGATCCAGAATTATTTGACGAGTACGGCGTAAAAAGAGGGTTGCGCGACAAAAATGGAAAGGGAGTACTTTCTGGTTTGACCAATATTTCCCTGATAAAATCTTCAGAGGAAATTGATGGAAAAAGTGTTCCGTGTGACGGACAGCTTTATTACAGAGGATACAATATCTTTGACTTAGTTAGAGGTTTCCAAAGTGAGAATCGGTTTGGTTTTGACGAGTGTGCGTATCTGTTATTGTTTGGAAATCTTCCGACTACAAATGAACTGATGGAATTTAAAAAGACATTAGGTTATAGCATGACACTTCCTACCAATTTTGTGCGAGATGTTATTATGAAGGCGTCAAGCCATGATATTATGAATTCCTTGACAAAAAGTGTTCTGACACTTGCCTCCTATGATGAGAGTGTGGCAGATATGTCGCTGGATAATGTGCTGCGTCAAAGTTTGATGCTAATTAGTGTGTTTCCAATGCTTTCCGTATATGGCTATCATGCATATAATCATTATGAGTGTGATGAGAGTTTGTATATCCATCGACCAGATCCAAGACTTTCTACGGCAGAGAATTTGCTTCGGATGCTGCGGCCAGATATGTCCTATACACCAACAGAAGCTAAAGTTTTAGATGCTGCTCTTGTGCTTCATATGGAACATGGCGGTGGAAATAATTCTACATTTACGACAAGAGTTGTAACCAGTGCTGGTTCTGATACATATTCAGTTATCGCAGCAGCGCTTTCTTCTTTGAAAGGGCCAAAGCATGGTGGAGCCAATATCAAAGTGGTTCAAATGATGGAAGATTTGCGTAGAAATGTGGATGACACGACCGATGAAGATCAAGTGCGGGAATATCTGTATCGTCTGTTGAACAGAGAGGCATTTGACAGAAGTGGTTTGATTTATGGTATGGGACATGCTGTCTATTCTATTTCCGATCCGAGAGCATTGGTATTTAAATCATTTGTAGAGCGGCTTGCCAATGAGAAAAAACATCGCAAAGAATTTGAATTGTACTCTATGATCGAACGGTTAGCGCCGGAGGTTATTGCTGAGAAATGCAGAATTTATAAGGGTGTCAGTGCAAATGTAGACTTTTACAGCGGATTTGTGTATAATATGCTTGATATTCCAATGGAGCTGTTCACCCCGATCTTTGCTATTGCGCGTATTGTCGGCTGGAGCGCACATCGCATGGAAGAACTTATCAATGTAGATAAAATCATTAGACCTGCGTATAAGAGCATTGCGGAATTGAAAACCTATCAGACACTCAAGGATAGATCAATACCAAAGTTAGATGGGCAAGACCAGAAAATATATAAACTTCCTATGAATTAAAAGGAAAAAAATTCTAAAAATATGTTGCAATTTGCGTGATATGGTGTTAAACTAATTATGTAAAATAAATGCTAGATGATAAAGAGTGGGCTTGTAAGTCCACTCTTTTGTTTCATGCACACGAATGTGGAAAGAAAATTGAGTCAGTGATGACTGTGCATGGAAGTACATGATTATGAGGTGATCGAATGGCGAAAAAAGATTTGTATGAAGAACGCGCAGAGGCGCTGTTAGCACCAATCGTAACAGCAAACAATTGTGAGATTTATGATGTAGAGTATGTAAAAGAAGGAAGCGACTGGTATCTGAGAGCGTATATTGATAAGCCAGAAGGTGTGAGCATTGTGGATTGTGAAACTGTCAGTCGTGCTTTTTCGGATAAACTAGACGAGGTAGATTTCATACCAGATGCCTATATTTTGGAAGTATCAAGCCCAGGGTTGGGCAGAGCGTTGAAGAAGGATAGACACCTTGAAAAAAGTCTTGGTGAGGAAGTCGAAGTAAAAACCTATAAGCCAATCGAGCAGCAAAAGGAATTTATTGGTATCCTAAAAGCATACGACAAGGATACAATCACAATAGAAATGGAAAATGGTTCAGAGACAAAGGATATGGTCTTTGCCAAATCTGATATAGCAATCATAAGACTGGTGTTAGATTTTTAATACTGGCGGTCAAAAAGACTAACCATTTATATAATATGAGGGGATCGAATGATTGACAACTGAACTTTAGTTTAGGAGGGTAAAGGAAAAATGAATAAAGAATTAATGGAAGCGCTGAATAATCTTGAGAAAGAGAAGGAGATTAGCAAAGAAACTCTTTTTGAGGCGATTGAGAACTCTCTTTTGACAGCCTGCAAAAACCATTTTGGAAAAGCGGATAATATTACTGTTCAGATTGATAGAGAAACTTGTGATTTTATGGTGTATGCCACAAAGGATATCGTTGCATCTTACGATGAAGTTGAGGATGATGTCACACAGATTTGTATTGATGATGCGATTCAGGTTTCCAAGAATGCTGTGATTGGCGCTACAATTAATATAGAAATCAAATCGAAAGAGTTTGGGCGGATTGCTACGCAGAATGCAAAGAATGTTATTTTGCAAAAGATTCGTGAGGAGGAGCGCAGTGTTGTCTATAATCAATTTTTTGAGAAAGAAAAAGATGTAGTTACTGGAATTGTGCAGCGATATATTGGCAGAAATATTAGTATTAATTTAGGAAAAGCAGATGCGATGCTCAATGAAGCAGAGCAGGTAAGGGGTGAGGAATTTAAACCCACAGAACGTATTAAAGTGTATATTCTTGAGGTGAAAAATACGCCCAAAGGACCTAGAATCCTTGTTAGCAGAACGCATCCAGAACTTGTAAAACGGCTTTTTGAGTCGGAAGTGACAGAAATTAAAGATGGAACAGTTGAGATTATGAGTATTGCGAGAGAGGCTGGAAGCCGTACAAAACTTGCAGTCAGAACCAATAATCCCAATGTGGATGCAGTGGGCGCATGTGTCGGTATGAATGGTGCGCGTGTCAATGCAATTGTAGAGGAGTTGCGAGGAGAAAAAATTGATATTGTAAATTGGGATGAGAACCCTGGGAATTTTATTCAAAATGCATTGTCTCCAGCCAAGATTGTTGCCGTTTTTGCTGATCCTGATGAAAAGACGGCGAAAGTGGTTGTCCCAGATTATCAGTTGTCACTTGCAATTGGAAAAGAAGGACAGAATGCAAGGCTTGCTGCAAGATTGACTGGATATAAGATTGATATAAAATCAGAGACACAGGCGAAGGATGCTGAGGGATTTCGCTATGAGGATTATATGTTTGATGAGGATGGGGACGTTTATTATGAGGAAGAATTTCAGGAGACAGCATATGATACGTCCGACGCAGAGAATTTGGAAATAGAAGAATCAGAAGTTCCCGAAAAGGAAGGACTTGACGGGGAGGAGATTGAGGCATAAATGGCGAAAAAAATTCCGTTGAGACAGTGTATTGGCTGCGGTGAGATGAAGAATAAAAAAGAAATGCTTCGAGTGCTGCGAACAGAGGAGCAAGGCGTTATTCTTGATACGACAGGCAGAAAGAATGGCAGAGGCGCTTACATATGCCCGAACGCAGAGTGTATGAAAAGAGCGAGAAAGTCAAAAGGATTGGAGAGAGCGTTTAAAATGCCGATACCTGATGAAATATATGACAGTTTGACAAAGGAGATAGAAGTGTTTGAATAAGGTGTATTCCATGCTGGGGCTTGCAATGAAAGCAGGCAAAATAGTAAGTGGAGAGTTTGCAACTGACAAGAGCGTTAAGAGTGGCAAGGCATGGCTTGTTATTGTCTCGGAAGATGCATCGGATAATACAAAGAAGATGTTTTCCAATATGTGTGAGTTTTATAAAGTTCCAAAATATTTTTACGGGACAAAAGAAGAACTTGGGCATACAATTGGTAAGGCTATGCGTTCATCTCTTGCAATTACAGATGAAAACTTTGCAAAATCAATCATAAAGCATCTTGAGGAATCTGTTAATCGTGAGGGTGAGGAGGAGTAATATGGCAAAAATAAAAGTGTATGAATTGGCACAGGAGATTGGTGTAAAGAGTGCGGAGCTCATTACATTATTAAAAAATAAAGGTATAGAGGTAAAAAGCCACATGAGTGTATTAGAAGACGGACAGGTAGAAGATATAAGAAAGACATTGAAAGCACCTGCCAAGTCAGAAGAGGCACCTAAGACAACAGAGAAAACAGCGGCAATAGGAGAGACAAAGGCGCCTGCCAAGACTGGTGAGGGAACAGTAAAAAAGAAAAAAAGTATTATATTTGTGAGCAATCCTCACAATTCCAAAATGCCAGGAGGAGCGCAGATTCCTAAAAAAACTGTGCATTCAGACAAAAAGGCTGCACCGCAGACCAAACAGCCAGAGAACACAGAGGAGAAAAAAGTTGTTGCACAGACAAAAGTTGAAAATAAAGAAGTTATAAAGACAACAGAGAAAATAGAAATTGCTGTTGAGAAACCAGCACAGAAGATGGTTTCAGAAACAGCGAGTACGCAACCTGTAAAAACAGAGCCGACAAAGAGTGAAGAACCAGTAAAAACACAAGTTCCAGTAAAGACGCAAGCTTCAGTAAAGACAGAGATGTCAGGAAGTTCAGAAAAGCTGATTAAAACCGAGATACCCAAACCTGCACAAAAAAATGACAATCGCGATAATAAAAATGAGAATCAGCGCCGTGATAACCGTGACAATCGTGATAATAAAAATGAGAATCAGCGCCGTGATAATCGAAATGATGGTCAGCGGCGTGACAATCAACGCCGTGATAACCGAAATGATAGTCAGCGTTTTGAAAACCGCGATAACCGTGACAATCGTGATAATCGAAATGATGGTCAGCGACGTGATGGTCAGCGTTTTGAAAATCGCGATAACCGTGATAATCGGAATGATGGTCAACGGCGTGATGGTCAGCGCTTTGAAAATCGTGATAACCGCGACAATCGAGGAGATGGGCAACATCGCGATGGTCAGCGCTTTGAAAACCGCGATAATCGTGAAAACCGCGACAATCGAGGAGATGGGCAACATCGCGATGGTCAGCGCCAGAATACAAGACAAGGACAGAACTTTGGCGGAAATCGCGACAATAATGACCGCGGAGGGCGTGACAACAGAGGTGGATTTGGCGGTAAAAATGCAAATAAGAGTGGATTTATGCCTGAGAGTCCAATTAAAGATGCAGAGAAGCATAGAGACGAAGAAAAACGCAGAATTAGTCAGGAAAAAGATAAGCGCAATCGCAAAGATTTAATGTATGAGGAGGATGGAGATAATCTCAAAAATATAAAAGGTAAGAATAAACCTGGTAAGTTTATTAAGCCTGAAAAGAAGGCTGTTGAGACTGTTGAGGAACAGATTAAGGTTATTACACTTCCAGAGACAATCACAATTAAGGATCTTGCTGACAAGATGAAGATACAGCCATCTGCTATTGTCAAGAAACTGTTTCTTCAGGGGCAGATTGTAACCGTTAATCAGGAGATAACTTATGAGACTGCAGAGAATATTGCAATCGAGTATGATATTATCTGCGAGCGAGAAGTTAAGGTAGATGTGATTGAAGAACTTCTGAAAGAAGATGATGAAAATCAGGATGATATGGTTTCGAGATCTCCTGTAATTTGTGTTATGGGTCATGTTGACCATGGAAAAACCTCGCTTTTGGATGCGATTAGAAAAACGAATGTGACAGACAAAGAGGCAGGAGGTATCACGCAGCATATTGGTGCATATACCGTAAATGTTAATGGACAGCGAATTACTTTCTTGGATACACCAGGACATGAAGCATTTACTGCAATGCGTATGCGCGGGGCAAATTCTACAGATATTGCGATTCTTGTGGTGGCAGCAGATGATGGTGTTATGCCACAGACTGTGGAGGCTATCAATCATGCGAAAGCAGCGGGAATTGAAATTATTGTCGCTGTCAATAAAATTGATAAGCCAGGTGCAAATATTGAACGCGTGAAACAGGAACTTACAGAGTATGGATTGGTTACAGAGGATTGGGGCGGAAGTACAATATTTGTACCAGTGTCAGCAAAGAGCGGTGAAGGGATTGAATTATTGCTTGAAATGATTTTATTGACCGCGGAAGTTCTTGAATTAAAAGCAAATCCGAGCAGACGTGCGAGAGGCCTTGTGATTGAGGCAGAGCTAGATAAAGGGCGCGGACCGGTCGCAACAATTTTAGTACAAAAGGGTACGTTAAATGTTGGTGATTTTGTATCGGCGGGAGCAGCGAGCGGCAAAGTACGTGCTATGGTTGACGATAAAGGAAGACGTGTGAAAGAGGCAGGACCTTCTACGCCTGTAGAAATTCTAGGTTTGAGTGATGTGCCAAACGCCGGAGAGATTTTTATTGCGCATGAAAATGACAAGGAAGCAAAATATTATGCAGAGACGTTTGTGGCACAGAATAAAGAGAAGCTTCTTGAGGATACTAAGGCTAAGATGTCTCTTGATGATCTGTTTTCACAGATTCAGGCAGGAAATCTAAAAGAGCTTAACCTGATTATCAAAGCCGATGTGCAGGGTAGTGTAGAAGCAGTGAAGCAGAGTCTTATGAAACTTTCCAATGAGGAGGTTGTTGTCAAGTGCATTCATGGTGGTGTCGGTGCAATCAATGAGTCTGATGTCAGCCTTGCATCTGCTTCTAAAGCGATTATTATTGGATTTAATGTGCGCCCAGACACACAGGCGAAAGCGACTGCGGAGCGCGAAGGTGTGGATGTGCGACTTTATAAAGTGATTTATCAGGCGATCGAGGATATCGAGGCAGCAATGAAAGGAATGCTTGATCCAGTATTTGAAGAAAAAGTTATCGGTCATGCAGAAGTCAGACAGATATTCAAGGCATCTGCTGTCGGCAATATTGCAGGTTCTTATGTTCTTGATGGTATCTTCCAGAGAGGGTGCAAGATTCGTATTACACGCGAGGGTGAACAGATATATGAAGGAGAACTCGCGTCACTCAAGCGGTTTAAAGATGATGTCAAAGAAGTAAAAGCAGGGTTTGAGTGTGGTCTTGTATTTGAAGGATTTGACAGCATGCAAGAGCTCGATATTGTGGAGGCTTATATCATGGTTGAGGTGCCAAGATAATATAGGAGTAAAAAATAGTGTGAAATCAAAGATTTCACACCTCCTGATTTGTATGCCCGCAAAAGCGGGCAGATGGGAGTTTATGTGAAAAGTACTTCTAACAGCCTGTGGCAGTGTCCACTCACAGCAAAGGCTGTTAGAAGTACTATGTCTCACACCAAGAAATGCCTGAAATACGACATTTCTCATCTGGATTTATGATTCCGCGAAGCGCAATCATGGGAGTTCGTGTGAAATTAAAATTTCACACAGTCTATTTGAGCCGCCAAAGGCGGCATGGAGGATTAAAATGAGAAAAAACAGTGTAAAAAACACTCGTGTTAACGGAGAAGTCCATCGCGTTTTGGCGGAGGTTATTAGAAGTGAGATAAAAGATCCAAGAATTAATCCTATGACTTCTGTTGTTACAGTAGAAGTAGCACCTGATTTAAAAACCTGTAAGGCATGGATTAGTGTTTTGGGTGATGAGGATTCCCAGAAAGCGACACTAGAAGGGTTAAAGAGTGCAGAGGGATATATTAGAAGTCTCCTTGCAAAAAAGATCAATCTCAGGAATACACCGGAAATCCGATTTATTCTTGACCAGTCTATCGCCTATGGTGTGTCGATGTCCAAAAAGATTGATGCGATCAATCACGCGGACGAAAATGATTCGGTGTAAATTGCAACCATTGATGCATATAAAATGTCATAAAGCAGGCATTTTGGCGTTAGCTTTGACGCCATGCAGCAAGTGTATGGTGCACATATGAAAAGTAATATCTCATATAATAAAAATGAAAAGTATCTGGGAATATTTGACTTCCCAGATATTTTTGTGTATTATGTACACAGGTGTAAAAGAAAGTTACACGAAAATAAAGGGATTGAACTAGGGGGAATAAAATAATGGAAAAAATTTATTTGTTAGATGAATGTAAGGAAGCAAAATATATTCTAATATCAGGACATGTCAGGCCAGATGGCGATTGTACAGGTTCTTGTCTGGCAATGTATTTGTATTTGAAAAAAGCATTGCCAACTACAAAAGTTCAACTTTGTCTTGAGAAGCCGTCTGAGGTATTTCAATGTATTCAAGATTTTAATAAGATTGACAGTACTTATATTGTAGATGGTGATATTGATGTATTTATTGCACTTGACTGTGAAAAATCTAGATTGGGGGAAGCAGAAGAAATTTTTGCAAAGGCAAAGAAACGCATTAATATAGACCATCATGTCAGTAATAAACAAGGGTGTGGTGATATAAACTATGTGAATCCTGAAATGAGTTCAACAGCAGAACTTGTGTACGAACTTATGGATAAACAATATATTGATCAGGAGATTGCTAAGGCGCTCTACATAGGAATGATTCACGATACAGGTATTTTTCAGTATTCCAACACATCACCGAATACCCTTCGCACAGCGGCAGAATTGATAGAATACAAGTTTGATTTTTCGGGTTTGATTGATGAAACTTTTTATGAGAAAACCTATACACAAAACCAATTGCTTGGCAGGGCGCTACTTGAGAGTATTATGTTTATGGATGGAAAGTGCATTGTCAGTGCTATAGATAAGAAGACGCTAGAATTTTACAATGCGTCCGCGAAAGATTTAGATGGAATTGTAAATCAACTTCGCGTAACAAAAGGAGTTGAGTGTGCTATTTTTATGTATGCGATAGGAAATCTAGAGTATAAGGTGAGTCTGCGTTCCTGCAAGTATGTGGATGTAAGCAAAGTTGCGGCTTTCTTTGGCGGTGGTGGTCATATGCGAGCTGCGGGTTGTACAATCAATGGAACTTTTTATGATGTGGTCAATAATATTTCTAAACAGATTGCAATTCAGATGAAGGCGTATGATGAAAAGATGACACAAGAAATGAAATAGATGGTGGTGATGCATTGATAAATGGAATTATGAATATTTATAAGGAGGCTGGCTACACGTCTCATGATGTGGTGGCGAAACTCCGTGGAATTACAAAACAGAAAAAGATAGGACATACTGGAACATTGGACCCTGATGCAGTTGGGGTTCTTCCTGTGTGTTTTGGTAGTGCGACAAAACTGTGTGACATGTTGACAGACAAGAGCAAGGAATATGAGGCGCTTATGTGTCTTGGTGTGACCACAGACACACAAGATATGAGCGGTAGGATTCTTACAGAGACACAAGTTCATATTAGTGAGGCGGAAGTAAAGCAAGCGGTAATGCATTTTATTGGTGGATACAAGCAAATTCCTCCGATGTATTCGGCATTGAAGGTTCATGGTAAGAAACTTTATGAGTTTGCAAGAGAAGGGAAAGAAATAGAGCGACAGCCAAGAACTGTTGAAATTTTTTCGATTCAAATATTGGAGATTCGCCTGCCAGAAGTGCGATTCGTAGTAAGTTGTTCCAAAGGCACTTATATTAGAACGCTTTGTGCAGATATTGGGCAGAGACTTGGATGTGGCGCTATCATGGCACACTTGACTCGTACCAGAGTTGTAAATTTTCGCATTGCAGATTCCATCACGCTTGACAAAGTAGAAAAGTTAATGCAACAGGGGACTTATGAGAATTATGTGATTGCGCCTGACAGCGTATTTATGGAATATGAAGGGGCAATGATAAAATGTGAAGCGGAAAATGCACTTGCAAATGGAAATAAACTTTATTTACATCAGTTAGATTTTGACCATCACAAATCTTTTGCAGATGGAGAACAGCTTCGCGTATACAATAGAAATCATGAATTTCGAGCAGTTTATATTTTTGCAGAAAATGAAGGTGTATTCAAGCCTTGCAAGATGTTTTTATGATAGCAGCATTTGGGATAGGTGAAAAATGAAAATCATTGAGAATGCGACAGAATTTTATATCGAGGAAAATACGGTTGCGGCAATCGGTAAGTTTGACGGATTTCATAGAGGGCATCAAAAGTTGTTAGGATATTTAAGACAGCAGCAGGAAAAAGGACTTAAATCAGTGGTATTTACCTTTGTTCCTTCTCCTGCGGTATTTTTCAGTAGAGAGCCCGTTAGAGAACTATCTACAGTGGAGGAAAAACGCCGTATTTTTGAAAATGCAGGAGTCGATTATCTGATAGAGTATCCGTTTCATCAAGAGATTGCAGATATGGAACCAGAGACCTATATCAAGGAAGTACTTGTCAACAGAATCCATGCAAAATGCGTAGTTGCGGGAGAAGATATCTCTTATGGAAAACATGGTTCTGGAGATTATCAGTTGCTTCAAAATATGGCAGTAAAATGTGGATATGAAGTGATATTGATTGAAAAAGTGCAATATCAAGGCAGGGAAGTGAGTTCCACTTATGTGCGTGAGGAAGTTGGTCAGGGAAATATGGAATTGGTTCAAGCGCTTTTAGGAACACCATATCATGTGGCAGGCAAAATTGTACATGGACGAAGATTGGGGCGCACGCTTGGTATGCCAACTGTGAACCTTTTGCCATCGAAAGAGAAGTTGCTTCCACCAAAAGGAGTATATTATTCTTATGTGTATCTATATAGTGATGCTGGAAAGATGCCATATGATGGTAAACGGTTTGCAGCAATTACAAATATTGGAACAAAACCTACAGTCGATGACCGTTCTGTTATGGGGGTGGAAACTTATATTTATGATTTTGATAGTGATGTGTATGGAGAGGAGATAGAGGTATATCTATTGAGTCATAAAAGGCCAGAGATGCAATTTGAAGGAGTTGATGCTTTGAAGGCGCAGATGGCGATAGATATTGCAGATGGCAGGAAATATCATGGGTTATAAACACGAAGAAGCCTAAAATCTGGTAGATAAAACAGGAACAATATTATATAAAAATAATTGAATAATAACTTTTTGACAGGAAATGACAATGGAATAGGAAGATATTTTTATTGACAGGCTGGGGATTCAGTGATATATTAAATCTGTAATTTATATGTAATAAAATTGTAACAATAATGAGACAGGCAATGAAAAGGAATTGATTAAGGGAATGAACAAGAGAAACAGATGGAAGTATACAGGGATAGCAGTAGGAGCGGGACTTGCAGTCGTATTGTTCAGCAGTGGGGTATACGCGAATACCAGTCCGAAAAAAGAAGATGAAGTTCAAGTGATTTCGTTTGATGCTTCAGAAAATAGTACTGAGGAAACTGTGGAGTCAGAGATGTTTTCTACCGCGGAAAGCTCAGAGTCTTTCTCCAGCGAAACGATTTTGACAGAAGGTACAGAGATTGTGCCAGAGAGTACTACGGAATTAGAGAACACACAGGAAAATTCTGAGTTGTCGACCGAAGTCGGAGAAGTCCTTGACAATGTAGAGGAGACAGATGCTGAAAAGATAGATACTGATTTTGGATTGTCAGCAGGAGCTGGAGAGGTACTTGATAGTACAGAAGATACAGAGATAAAAGAGACAGACGTTGATCTGGGGTTATCAGTGGGAGCTGGAGAGGTATTTGACAAGGCAGACGAACAGGCAAGGAATGTAGAAGCACCACAAGCGTTACAAGAACCCGAAAATTATTGGGGGTATACAAATCTTGGAATTGCACATGTGGAGAATCATCTGAATATTCGACAGGAGCCAAATGAAAGTGGTAAATTGATTGGAAAACTGCCAAAAGATGCAGCTTGTGAGATTTTAGACATCGATGAGAATGGGTGGGCACATATCAAATCTGGAAAGGTAGATGGATATTGCAGTACAGAATTTCTCTATACAGGTGAGGAGGCAATTGCGCGAGGGCGTGAGGTTGCTTCTATGATTGCAGTGGTAAATACACAAACGCTTAAAGTAAGAGAAGAACCAAACACAGACTCTATTGTGATTACGCTGATTCCACAGGAGGAGGAGTTGGAGGTTGTCGAGATCATGGACAATGGTTGGGTAAAATTCTTACTTGATGACGAGGAAGCATATGTATCTGGAGATTATGTTGATGTGGAGGAACGACTTGAGAAGGCAGTTACCCTTACAGAACTAATGTACGGACAAGGGGTTTCCAATGTGCGTGTAGATTTGGTACAATATGCAAAACAGTTTGTTGGAAATCCCTATGTTTGGGGAGGCACAAGCTTGACAAAAGGTGCGGATTGTTCTGGATTTACACTAAGTATTTATAAAAAATATGGTGTGAGTCTTCCACATCACGCAGCATCACAGGCACAGATGGGAACAAAGGTAGATTACAATTCTGCACAGCCAGGGGATTTGGTATTTTATGCAAAGAATGGGCGTATTAATCATGTAGCAATCTATATCGGTAATGGGCAGGTAATTCACGCATCAAGTCCAAAGACAGGAATTAAGATTTCGAGCTGGAATTATCGTACTCCTGCAGGAATTAGAAGATATCTACCGAATTAAAAAGAGGAAAAGAATTGTGTTGCATAATCAAGGTTCCTGTGATATACTGATTGAGTGTGCTGTTGGTACAGCATACGAGATGCGCTGATACCCAGTGTCGGGACACTCCGACCCAGACTTGGTATATAGCGATTATAGTAGATTGATTTAATGGAGGATTTTTACAATGATTTCTAAGGAAAAAAAGCAGGCGATTATCGCTGAGTATGGCAGAAAGCCTGGCGACACAGGTTCACCAGAAGTACAGATTGCAATTCTGACAGCAAGGATTCAGGAGTTGACAGAGCACTTGAAGAAGAACGAGAAAGACCATCATTCAAGACGCGGTCTTTTAAAGATGGTTGGTCAGAGACGTGGTTTGCTTGACTACTTAAAGGGAGTTGATATCGAGGGATATCGTGCTCTTATTGAGAAGCTTGGTATCAGAAAGTAATTTTTGAATACTTATGCATTTGGAGGAGCGGAATTGTCCGCTCCTTTATGTACATTCAATGTAAATGAAGTTTGGAGAGGAGCTTGTCTCGAGACCGCTGAAAAGGTTATGAGCCTTCGTAGGTTTTTCAGTAGTTTCGGCAGGTTCTATCTGACAGAAATTAGCGAAAAGAAAAGGAGAATTATATGGAATATATGACATTTAGCGAAAAGAAGGATAAGTCCTACAAGTCCTATAGTATGGAACTGGCAGGACGTACACTGACAATTGATATTGGAAGGGTGGCAGCACAAGCAAATGGAGCAGCGCTTATGCACTATGGAGATACAACAGTGCTCTGTACTGCGACAGCATCAGATAAACCGAGAGATGGCATTGACTTTTTCCCGCTTTCTGTAGAATTTGAGGAAAAACTTTATTCGGTAGGTAAAATTCCAGGAGGATTTAATAAAAGGGAGGGTAAAGCAAGCGAGAATGCAATTCTTACAAGCCGTGTTATTGACAGACCAATGCGTCCGCTGTTCCCAAAGGATTATAGAAATGATGTTACTTTAAACAATATGGTAATGAGTGTTGACCCAGATTGTCGTCCAGAGTTGGTTGCTATGATTGGTTCCGCGATCGTTACGTCCATATCAGATATTCCGTTTGATGGCCCTTGTGCGACAACACAGATGGGACTTGTTGATGGGGAGTTTGTGGTAAATCCAAATCAAGAACAGTGGAAAAATGGTGATTTGCAGCTTACAGTTGCTTCTACAAGCCAAAAGGTAATTATGATAGAGGCTGGTGCGAACGAAGTGCCAGAGGACAAGATGATAGAGGCGATTTATCAATGTCATGAGATTAATCAGACAATTATCACATTTATTAATCAGATTGTGGCAGAAATTGGCAAGCCTAAGCACGAATACACAAGTTGTGCGATTCCAGAGGAAATGTTTGCAAGAATTAAGGAGATTGTTCCGCCAGAGGAGATGGAGGTTGCAGTCTTTACAGATGAAAAGCAGGTAAGAGAGGAGAATATCCGCAAGATTACTGAGAAGTTAGAGGAGGCATTTACAGACAATGAGGAGTGGCTTGCCATTCTCGGAGAAGCGATTTATCAGTATCAGAAAAAGACGGTTCGCAAGATGATTTTAAAAGATCACAAGCGTCCTGATGGTCGCGCGATCACGCAGATTCGTCCACTTGGAGCTGAGATTGATATTATCCCAAGAGTCCATGGTTCAGCAATGTTTACCCGTGGACAGACACAGATTTGTACGGTTACTACATTGGCGCCATTGTCAGAAGTTCAAAAGATTGATGGACTTGATGAGAATGAAACCGCCAAGAGATATATGCATCATTATAATTTCCCTTCTTATTCAGTTGGTGAGACTAAGCCGTCAAGAGGACCCGGAAGACGTGAGATTGGACATGGTGCTCTGGCAGAGAAGGCACTTGTGCCTGTGATTCCGTCCGAAGAAGAATTTCCATATGCGATTCGTACAGTATCTGAAACTTTTGAGTCAAATGGTTCTACATCACAAGGTTCTATCTGTGCATCAACGATGTCATTGATGGCAGCGGGTGTACCAATCAAGAAACCAGTAGCAGGAATTTCTTGTGGGTTGGTAACTGGAGAGACCGATGATGATTATCTTGTATTGACAGATATTCAAGGACTTGAGGATTTCTTTGGAGATATGGACTTTAAGGTTGCTGGAACAAAAGATGGTATTACAGCAATTCAGATGGATATCAAGATTCATGGATTGACAAGGCCGATTGTCGAGGAGGCAATTGCAAAGACAAGAGATGCCAGAATGTATATTTTGAATGAGATTATGCTTCCATGTATCAGCCAACCAAGACCGACTGTTGGCGAGTATGCACCAAAGATTATTCAGACAAAGATTGATCCAGAGAAGATTGGTGATGTCGTTGGACAAAGAGGCAAGACAATCAACACAATTATTGAGCAGACAGGCGTAAAGATTGACATTTCTGATGATGGTTTTGTGAGTATTTGTGGTACGGACCAAAAGATGATGGACAAGGCGTGCGAGATGATTAAAATTATTACGACAGATTTTGAGGCTGGACAGGTATTTAAAGGCAAGGTAGTTAGCATTAAGGAGTTTGGCGCATTTCTTGAGTTCGCACCTGGAAAAGAAGGTATGGTCCATATTTCTAAAATTGCAAAGGAGCGCATCAATCATGTTGAGGACGTGTTGACACTTGGTGATGTTGTTACTGTAGTGTGTCTTGGCAGAGACAAGATGGGACGTATCAGTTTCTCAATGAAGGACGTAGCACAACAATAATATATAGTGTGAAATTAAAATTTCACACCTCCTGATTTGTATGCCTGCCAAAGCGGGCAGATGGGAGTTCAGATTAATATAAGGGAGACTCTTTTAAATAAAGGGATTCCCTTTTTCTGTACACGGGTACCAAAGTGCACAAAATTTCTTTTTGTTGTCTTTATTATACCATAAATTCCAAAAATTTATGAGCATCATAAAAAAGAGTTGTGTGCATATGGGAATGTATATCTTGCAGATTTGATACAGAAAGGGATTCCAGCTTCCTTTCGGCATTATGATGAAAAGTTTGCGCCACAGAATACCATTTTGACATTAGATTATCCGATTTTTATAGATTTGATAGAATATCAAGGGATTGATTGCATCGACCGATATGTGAGAAGTATTGTGGAGGAACAGAGATTTTTATCTAAATTTGGAGAAGATTATGTACGAAAGGTACTACGAGATTATTGTGCTGATTATGAGGAGCTGCCAGAGAATATTGCAGGGATTGTCTTTGAAAATGTAATCAAACATTTGCTTGTTGGGAAGAAACTGACAGATAGATTACTTGAGACAGATTTGCAGAATATTTGTGAACAAGGTCATCAAGAAGATTTTATGAAAAGAGCAACGGATTTCGCAGAGGCATTTTTGCAACAATATTTTGCAGAACATCAAAATACCTTTTGACCCTAACATCATGATATTGGGTGTGAAAAGTAATATAAAAATGCGCATATAGTAATTGACGGACTATCAATGTTAACCTATAATAAAAAATAAAAGTTAACATTTGGAGGAGATACAGATGCATTTTATAGAACAATGTAAAGAAAAAATATATAATGGCGAGGATATAACACGACAGGAAGCAATTACGCTTGCAAAGGAACCATTGGAGGAGTTAGCAACAGCGGCAGATGAAATTAGAAAATATATGTGCGGAAATCGATTTGATATGTGCACCATTATAAATGGAAAGTGTGGAAAGTGTTCAGAGGATTGCAAATATTGCGCACAGAGTGTACATTATAGTACAAGCTGTCAGGAAAGTTATCCGCTTTTGCAGACAGAGGAATTGTTGGCAGGAGCAAAACAAAATGAGAATCAAGGGGTGCTGCGGTATTCGATTGTTACATCTGGAAAACGATTGAATGACCAGGAAATTGCACAGGTTTGTGATAGTATCAGTGTGATTCGCAGGCACACAAATATTCAAATTTGTGTGTCATTTGGACTTTTAAATGAAAAGCAGTTTACAAAACTTAAAGAAGCGGGAGTTTCAAGAGTGCATTGTAATCTGGAGTCATCGAAAAGGTACTTTCCCAAAATTTGCACGACACATACTTATGAGGAAAAAATTGCTGTGATAAATGCAGCAAAAAGTACAGGACTTAGTGTGTGCTCTGGTGGAATTATGGGATTGGGTGAGACAATGGAAGACAGAATTGATATGGCATTGGACTTGCGAAGATTGGGAGTGAAGTCTATTCCAGTGAACCTTTTAAATCCAATAATGGGAACTCCCTATGAAAAGAATCGTATTCTAACAGAGAAGGAATTTTGCCGCATTATTGCAGTTTTTCGGTTTATAATACCGGACGGAGATATTCGGCTTGCTGGTGGAAGATGGCTTTTGAAAGACAAAGGAGAGCGATGCTTTCAGAGCGGTGCCAACGCTGCAATCTCGGGTGATATGCTTACAACAGCAGGGATAACAGTAGCTTCTGACAAAAAGATGTTAGAGAAGTTAGAATTTTCCATTCTTAAATAAAAATTAATAATTTTTAAATAATTTTTAAAACTCTCTCTTTTTTTAAAGAAAAAGAAAATA
>ERZ778515.1213-NODE-1213-length-19301-cov-6.642627_pt1 | contig 19301 bp, 11 predicted proteins | sample MGYA00510343_ERZ778515 | MGnify/ENA primary metagenome ERZ778515 (study PRJEB29527, sample SAMN07138965) | mouse gut metagenome | material: feces | host: mouse | place: China:Nanjing | collected 2016-01-25 ...
AATGTCCGGGTGGTGGAATTGGTAGACACGCTACTTTGAGGGGGTAGTGGCCGTTCGGCTGTGTGAGTTCGAATCTCATCTCGGACACTGTAAATAATCCGCAAGCGATTGATTTTTTCAATCCTTGCGGATTTCTTTTTTTATCCTTTTTTCTGCCGGATTCGCGTTCCGGCGACTTGAAACCATTTACGAACCATGAAAGGAATATTTTGTTCCGCCATTACAGTGGCATTGGCCTGCGTTGCAGGCTATCATCCGGCGCATTGCGCCGAAGCTGACATCGACGGAGAAATCCGGGTGATGACAGGAGTCGAAGAATCCACCTCTGTGACCGTGCGAGGCAAAGGGGAGCTGCACCTGACCGACAGCGGCAATCCTCTTCCGTCCACTTCGTCGATAAACCTTGTCGGACAGGATGCGATGGTCTGTTTCGAGGGCATGCTCCCGTCGGAGGCCAAGGCCGGAACGCTTAGCCGCGTTACGATAAACGGCGAACCTTTCGATGCTGAAAAGCACCGGCTGGTTCTGTATGGCAGCGGTTGCGCCGTGATGGCCGACGGTTTCAGCGATCCGCTGACGATTTTCGACCGTCCGGATTTCGAGGGCGATTCCAAAGTGTGTGTCGAAAATGTCTATTATCGTTCCGACAATTATATAGGCAGGCTAAAATGGCTTACGGAAGAGGGCCTCGGAAAGTTCGACAATCAGATACGTTCTTTCCGTCTGCGTCGCGGATGGCAGGCTACGTTTGCAAACAATCCCAACGGCTCGGGCTATTCCCGTGTGTTCATCGCTTCCGACGGCGATCTTGAGGTGGCGGAGATGCCGCAGGGGCTTGAATTCGCTTCGTTCATCCGTGTCAGCCGCTTCGATCCGGTCGGTAAGAAAGGCGTCTGCAAGGGAGCGCATACCACTCTTGCGCGTGCGACGTGGTACTATGACTGGGGGGCCGGTTCAGAAACGCTTGAGGATGGAGAGTATGTGCCAATGCGCCATAATGCGTGGTGGGACAGCTGGGACAATATAAACACTCGCACGGCATCGTCGTGTGTGCTCGGTTTCAACGAACCTGACCATGCCGACCAGTCGAATCTCGGAGTGGACAATACGATAGAGATGTGGCCGTCGCTGATGCGTAGCGGTCTGCGTGTAGGTTCGCCGGCTCCCGACCAGGTGACAAAAGACTGGCTGCGCCGCTTTATCGCCACAGCCGACTCGCTCAACTACCGTGTGGATTTTGTGGCAACGCACATGTACTGGGAGAACCGTACGCCCGAGGGTCTTGTGAAGACAATAGAGGAGAGTTGTCGTAACCTGTTCGGCGGTCGTCCGATGTGGATAACCGAGTGGAACAACGGTGCCAACTGGACTCATGAAAACTGGCCTGACCGCGAGGGAACCATGCTTGACGCCAATTTCCGTCCCGTACTCGACAAGGATGGAAACGAACAGCACACCACACGTCCGCACACACCCGCCAATTCCGAAAAGCAGTGCCTGTGGCTTGCCTCCATGCTTGAGGCTTTTGACGAATGCCCCTGGCTTGAGCGGCACTCTCTTTATACGTGGGTGGAGGATGCACGTTCGATCGTTCTGGCCAACAGCGACGGTGTCGAGGAGCTTACTCCTGCCGGCCGTATATTCGCCGCTTTCCAGTCGCGTCCGGCTTTCGGCAGGGATCATGAATATGTCCATCATTGGCGTATAGCTCCTCCGTTCCCTGAACTTAAGCTTTCGGTAGGCAGGCCTGTGCTGAGATTTGACGATCACAACGGTGAAACCGGTGTCAATTACATTATCGAGCGCCGTATAGACCGCGGCCAGTGGAAGCAGGTAGGCTTGCTTGAGGCCGGAAAGGATTATAAATTCGGCAACCGTATGGAGTTTAAGGACAAGGTAGAGGGAGCCGGCAAATATTCATATCGTGTCAAGGCTACTTCTTACATAGGTACGGAGTCTATTTATTCGCGTGTGTTGTCGGTTGATGTGGAGAGTGCCGCTGTCGACGCTATCATAGCCGGCGGCGACAATGCCGGTGCCTCGGTAGTGGACGGAGTGCTTATCCTCAGCAACTATCCTGCGGGCAAGTGCCGTATATATTCTGTCGACGGGCGCGTGGCGCGCGCTGTCGAGGTCGATGCATCCGGCAGAGCGGAAGTATCCGGCCTAAGGCACGGGGTATACATCATCGAAGGCGGCCGGAAAGTCGTTATCTGATTCTTAGGGTATATATAAAAACAACATAAGCTATCCTCTCGGACAGCTTATGTTTTTCTTACACATAGTACTTAATGTTAGATTATATGTCTATTCCAGATTTGTTTAATATGAAAAAGCATTACTCATGCTTGTCGTATCATTTCCACTGCAAAGGTAGAGCTTAATTTTCTATTTGCCAAATCCTATTCAGTGATATGAGATTAAGCCTTATTTTGGATATTTGTCAAAATAAGGCTTAATTATTTAAAAATATAACTTTTGGGGTTGATTTTGGTTATTGTGCTTTTGAATTTCAAACAAAAAGGTGCTGATGGATATAATTCTGAAATAATGTTAAAAATAGCATTATGTTGTCATTATGTTATAAAACATAGTTCTTTGGCTATGTTTTATTGCCGGTTTCTGCCGTTTCGGTATTTTGCTCCGTGACTTCGGCCGAATTTGTTTCAGATTTTGATGAAAATACCCGTGACAGATATTTTTCCTGGAATCGTTGCAGAAGTTCCCAGAAAGAGGGTACGAATAGGGTGCCGAGCAACGCGTTCACGGCCATTCCGAATACGACGGCTGTTCCGAGCGAGAGCCGGCTTGCCGCTCCGGCTCCGGTGGCGAAAAGCATAGGCATTACGCCGAACACGAATGCAAGCGCCGTCATCAGGATCGGGCGGAAGCGGACATCGCCGGCCGTTGAGGCCGCCTGGCGTATGTCCATTCCCTGGCGCCTGTAGCCGGAGGCGTATTCCACCATCAGGATCGCATTTTTTGCAGCCATGCCCAATAGGAGGATGATGCCTATCTGGGTGTAGATGCTTATGCTCTGGTTCAGGAATATACATCCGATTATGGTGCCGAGGATTGCTGTCGGGGTGGTTATGACCACTGCTATGGGGTCGGTCCACGATTCATATTGTGCGGCAAGTACAAGGATGGTTATGATTACGGCGAATAGCAGGGTGACAGTGATAGTCGTGCCTGACTGTGTTTCCTGAAAAGCCTCGCCTGTCCATGCGTAGCCGAACGACGGTCCGATGCGCTCCTCCATTATCTCTTCCATGACTTTTATGCCCTCCGATGAACTTATGTGTTCAGCCGGGGTGGCGGTGACGGAGGCGGAGCTGTACATGTTGTAGCGGCTGACCGACGGAGGACCCATGCTCGGTCCGACGGAGGCAAATGACGCGAATGGCACCATTTCGCCTGATGAGTTGCGGACACTGAGTTTCAGGACGTCGTCGGCGTTTGCCCTTGATATGCCGGCGGCGCTGAGCAGGACTTCGTAGACGCGACCGAAGCGCACGAAGTCGTTGACATAGCTTGTACCCATAAACGACGAGAGGGTGGAGTAGATATTTTCCATCGTAAGTCCGTACATTTTTGCTTTGTCGCGGTTGATATGCACGGCATATTGCGGCACTTCACCTTGATATAGCGATGTCACCTGTGCGAGTTCGGGGTAGTCTGCTGCGGATTTGCGGATTTCGTCAACGGCTTTCTGCAGTTCCTCGGCTCCGAGGTTGTTTATGTCGAGCAGTTGCATCTCCAGTCCAGACGACATGCCCAGTCCGGGAATTGCCGGCGGGTTGACGGAGAATATAACGGCTTCCTCTATGCCGGCTGTCAGACGGCTTATTTCAGCTATCACGGCGTCGACCGACTGCGATTTGCCTCTGCGTTCGTTCCATGGTTTCAGTACCACGAACATGGATCCGAGATTGCTTCCGGAGCCGCCTGCGAGAAATGAATTGCCGGTGACGGAAATGACATCCTTCACCTCGGGAATACCCTGTATGGCGGCTGAGGCGCGTTTCATCACCGAGTCGGTGCGTTGCAGCGATGCGCCTGTCGGAAGTTGTACCGAGGTCAGGCAGTAGCCCATGTCCTCTTGCGGGACATAGCTTGAAGGCCAGCGCATGAACCCCCAGAAAGCTGCGCCGCAGATTGCCGCGAATATCAGCAGTGAGAGCAGTGGGCGCTTCAGAAGTTTCCCCACACCCTTGTTGTATAATCCGAGTGTGTTTCCGAATCCTTTGTTGAAAAGGCGGAACGGCAGGGAATTGCTTTTCCGGCGGGGCTTCAGGAATAGGGCGCACATGGCAGGCGTGAATGTAAGGGCGTTGAAACCGGAAAAGGCGGTCGAAACAGCTATTGTCAGTGCGAACTGTTTGTAGAGAGAGCCTGTGATGCCGGATATGAAAGCCGTAGGAATGAATACCGACAGAAGGACAAGCACTTCACCGACCACTGGACCCTGCAGTTCTTTCATGGCTTTCTCTGCCGCTTCTTTTGGCGACAGTTTTCCGCTGTCGATGATGCGCGAACAGTCCTCGACCACGACTATGGCGTCGTCGACGACAATCGCGATTGCCAGAACGAGTCCGAAAAGGGTAAGGGTATTGATTGTGAATCCCATCAGTTTCATTACCGCGAAAGTGGCTACGAGCGATACGGGGATGGTTATCATCGGGATTATGACCGCACGCCAGTTCTGCAGGAAGAGCATGATGACGAGCATAACGATAAGCGTGGTTTCGAGGAATGTGACGAGGACTTCGTCGATGGATGCGTTGACGAAGTCGGTCGTGTCGAGAATCACGCGGTAGTCTATGCCTTCCGGAAAATATTGCTGCAGCGATTCCAGTTTGTCCTCCACGGCGTGTGCCACTTTCAGGGCGTTTGCTCCCGGAAGCTGATAGACTCCGATAAGACCGGCGTCGTGGCCGGAAACATGCGAGATCATGGAGTAGCTCTGGCTGCCCATGTCCACGCGTGCTATGTCGCGCAGCCGCAGGAAAGGCGCTCCGCCGGAGTCGCCTGCACGGATTATGATGTCGCCGAATTCTTCGGGGCTTGTCAGGCGGCCGCGGGAAGTAAGTGTGAACTGGAATGGATTGTCGCCGGCTGTGGGCGGTGCGCCTGCTGAGCCTGCCGATACGGCCATGTTCTGGCTTGCGATTGCATTCATTACGTCGGAAGCGGTGATGTCGCGGATGCGCATCAGGTCTGGATCGAGCCATACGCGCATGCTGTAGTCGCCAGCGCCGAAAGCGTTGACTCCTCCTACTCCGTCGATGCGCGAAAGTTCGTCGACGATATTGAGTTTGGCATAGTTGGTCAGGTACAGCGCGTCGTAGACTTCGGGCCGGTCGGTTTCGAGGGCTATGAAAAGTATGATGTCGGACGAGCGTGATGAAACAGAGATTCCCTGCTGTTTTACCGGCGCCGGCAGTGTGGCTTCGGCTCGGGCCACGCGGTTCTGGACCTTGACCGAGGCGATGTCGAGATCGGTTCCGGCCTCGAAGGTCACAGTCAGCGAGTAGGACCCGTCGCTGCCGCTGTTCGAACTCATGTACATCATGCCTTCAACGCCGTTGACCTGTTCTTCGATGGGTGCGCCGACGGTTTCGGCCACAGTCTGTGCGTCGGCTCCCGGATAACTGGCCTCTACGACGACCGTAGGCGGCGTGATGTCGGGAAATTGGGCCACGGGCAGTGTTCTGATCGTCAGCAGTCCTGCCAATATCATCAGTATGGCCAGAACGGTGGCGAATATCGGGCGGTCGATGAAAAATTTGCTGAACATCGTCGTTGATTTTTTTTGTTGGACTATTTTCCGGAGGGGAGGGAGGGGTTCACTTTCATGCCGTCGCGCACTTTCATGAGCGCGCGGGTGACATAGCGGTCGTCGGGGCTAAGGCCTGAGGTGATGATGCGCAGGGTGTCGTCCAGCACCTCTCCGGTTTTTACGGGTGTGTATGTGATTTTGTCCGTTTCATCGACTGTATAGACATATTTTCCGAGCTGGTCGCTTCCTATTGCGGCATCGAGGATAAGGAGTGCGTGCGGCTCGATGGCGTATGGCAGATGTATTTCCGTGTACATGCCGCTTCGCAGGTCGCCGTCGGGATTATCTGTCAGGCCCTGCATGCGCAGGGTGCCTGTCGATTTGTCTATTTCAGGCGACATGTAAGATAGGTCGCAGTTGTATTGCCCTGGCAGGGAGTCGGAAAATTCGAGTGGTATGTCGCGCAGGTCAACTCCCAGTTTTGCGGCATTTTCACGCAGAAGGCTGAGGTAGGATGCGTCGTCAATTGAGAAATTGATTACCATAGTCGCGTCGTCGAAGATCTTTGCAAGGGTAACAGGTTGTGACGAGCCTGAAAGGTATGCTCCTGTGTCGTAGTTACCGGAGCTGATGCGCCCGTCGAATGGTGCCCGGACGGTGCAGTACGACAATTCGGTACGGGCCGTGCGCAAAGCCGCGGAGGCGTTCTCTACATCGGCCCGGGCCTGTTCCATGGCGCTTCTGGCCTGGGCTACTTCCATCTCGCTGACGGCGTCGCTGCTCAGGGCGCGCTTCATGGCTTCATAGCGTTCGGTATTATAATCGAGCGATGCGCGCGCAGTCTGTAGCGACGCTTCGGCCCGGTCCACGGCGTCGCGGTAGTTGCGGTCTTCGATAGTGAACAGCGTTTCGCCTTTGCGCACACGGTCGCCGGCTTTGTAGGGGTGGGAGAGGAGATAGCCGTCGACACGCGCAACAAGTTCCACTTCGCGGTTGGCCGTCAGGTAGCCCGGGTATGTTTTTCTAAGCACTACGGAGTCGGTCAGCGGGTGAGCGACCTCAATGGCCGGTATTTCATCGCCGCTGTTGTGCTTTTTGTGTCTGCACGACGTACAGGCGGCGACTGCTAAGAGTGCCGCTGCCGGAAGCATGATGATGGATGATGTTTTCATGTCGGTGTTCTTTTATAAATTTCCGTCCCATCCACCGCCGAGAGCCTTGAAAAGGTCGATCAGCGATGACAGTGCGCGTCCTTGCGCCGAAATAAGAGTGTTCTGGTATTCGAGAACGTTCAGTTGCGCGTCGACCACGTTGGAGAAAGGTGAAAGACCTTGTTTGTAAAGCGCAAGGGAGAGGTCGAGCGACATTTCGCTCTCTTCCACTACTTTCTGCAGACTGCTTATGTAGTGTAATGAGCTGACGTACGAGTTCATGGCGTTGTCGGCTTCCTCGATGGCCGTCAGTACGGCCAGATGATAGTTGTCGGTTTCGTTTTCAAGCTCGCGTTGTGCCGACTGTATGTTGTTCCGGCGCGAAAGCCCGTCGAATATTGTCCACGACAGAGTCGGACTTACGGTGTAGGTGAAGCTTCGTCCGGTGAACAGATTTTTTGCGGAATGCGCTTCGGTTCCTATAGAGCCTCCGATAGCAAGGTCGGGCAGATAATCTTTACGCGCTATTCCCAAAGCCGCCGCTGCGGCGTCGACGGAAGCTCTTGCGGCTACGATATCGGGTCGGCGTTCCAGCAGGTCGAGAGGAACACCTGTGGCCACGAGCATGTGGCAGTCGGGAACCGTGCCGCCGGCTTTCACCGTTGCGGGCAGGGAGTCAGGTTCCATGCCAAGCAGCACGGAAAGCGCATTTATCGAGGAATTGATGGACGATTCAAGGAGCGGAATGGAAGCTATGGTCGAATAATAGACTGTGCGGGCCTGCGTCACGTCGAGCCGCGAAGCAATGCCGGATTCGTGTCGGGCTTCCGTGATTTTCACGACTTGTGCCTGCTTTTCGCTGTGGCTGCGAGCCAGCTCCATCTGCGCCTGACTGATGCGCAGGTTTATGAATGTGCCGGCTATATCTGCTTCCAGTGCCACCATGGCCGCGGCATATTCGGCCGCGCTTACATTCACGAGAGCTTTGCTGCGTCCGGCCTGTGCCGAGATTTTGCCGAAGAGGTCTATTTCCCAGTTCATGGCTACGGAGCCGTGCCAGCCTTGTACGACGGATGCGTCGGTTGCCGGAGTGGTCATGGCGCCGGAGTTGCGGTTTCGGCTCCAGCCTGCGTTTAAGGTCAGAGAGGGGAAAAAAGCGGAACGGGCTACGGCAAGATTGTTGCGGGCTATGGCTATGCGGCGTGCGGCAATGGCGAGGTTATAGTTCCTTTCCGTGCCAAGCGCTATGAGTGTATCGAGGGTTGCATCGTTGAAATTGCGCCACCATAGGGTGTTGTCGGCCTCATGTGTCCGGTCGAAGTGGCTGTCGGCGTTCCATTGTTGCCGTATTCCGGCGGCCCTTTCGCCTGCGGCCGCACTGCCCGTTGTCATGATTGCAAGGGCAATGGCGGCCGCCACGGCTCCCGGAATGCAGAAAGAAAAACATGCTCTCATAAATCGGAAGGTGTAAACGTAATTTTATAACAATCTGGCTAAACGGAATCGTAGCATTTTTTGCAAAAATTAAGAAAAGAATGATTAGATGACGTGTAATAGAGCCAATGAAATGTTCCCGCCGGATTTTTTTGTCGGAAAATTCTGTGGAATCGACATAAAATACTTAATTTTGCAAACAGCGGCCATTACCGGCGCATCCGTGTGTCTGTAAGGCCGCCCGGGCCATAAGACACATCAACACTTTACATAACCTATTATTATCAAAAATCGAATGAAAAGAGTTTATACATTCGGCGACGGCAAGGCTGAAGGCAATGCCGAGATGAGAAATCTCCTCGGCGGCAAGGGTGCCAACCTGGCCGAGATGAACTTGCTGGGTATGCCTGTGCCTCCCGGCTTTACAATCACCACCGAAGTCTGCAACGAGTACACCCAGTACGGCAAGGATGAGGTCGTAAACCGCATCAAGGCTGAGGTGGAGGAGGCTATCAAGCACGTTGAAAGCCTTACCGGCAACAAGTTCGACGATTCGTCGAATCCCCTGCTTGTTTCAGTGCGTTCAGGTGCCCGCGCTTCCATGCCCGGTATGATGGATACAGTCCTCAATCTTGGCATGAACGACGCTACAGTTGCCTCGCTTGCATCCAAGAGCGGCAATCCGCGTTTCGCATGGGACAGCTACCGTCGTTTTGTGCAGATGTACGGCGACGTAGTTCTCGGCATGAAGCCCAAAAATAAGACCGATATCGATCCTTTCGAAGCCATCATGGACAAGGTGAAGGAAGAGAAAGGTGTCAAACTCGATACCGAACTCGAAGTCGAGGACCTCAAGAATCTTGTAAGCCTCTTTAAGGCCGCAGTGAAGGAATACACAGGAAAAGACTTTCCCGAAAGCGCTTGGGAACAGCTCTGGGGCGGCATCTGCGCCGTGTTCGACAGCTGGATGAACGAGCGTGCCATCATCTATCGCCGCATGAACCAGATCCCCGAAGAGTGGGGTACGGCTGTCAACGTACAGGCCATGGTTTATGGCAACATGGGTGAAAATTCCGCCACCGGTGTGGCTTTCAGCCGCGATGCCGCCACCGGCGAGAACATTTTCAACGGTGAATATCTTATCAACGCACAGGGCGAGGACGTCGTTGCCGGCATCCGCACTCCTCAGCAGATCACACTCGAAGGCTCGCGCCGTTGGGCTGCCCTGCAGGGTATCAGCGAAGAAACACGTGCAGCAAAATATCCCTCGCTTGAGGAATCTATGCCCGTATGTGCGAAAGAACTTTTCAAAATCGCCGACCGCCTCGAAGAGTACTATAAGGACATGCAGGACATGGAGTTCACAATTCAGGACGGCAAACTCTGGATGCTCCAGACCCGCAACGGCAAGCGTACGGGTGCCGCTATGGTGAAAATAGCCATGGATCTCCTGCGTGCCGATGTGATCGACGAAAAGACAGTTCTCCGCCGTATGGAACCCCAGAAACTCGACGAACTTCTCCATCCGGTATTCGACAAGAGCGCTCTCAAGCGTGCTGCTGTGGTAGCTAAGGGTCTTCCCGCATCGCCCGGTGCAGCTGCCGGTCAGGTGGTTTTCTCAGCGGAAGATGCCGAAAACTGGGCTGAAAAGAAACGCAAAGTCATCCTTGTCCGCATCGAAACATCTCCCGAGGACCTTCGCGGTATGGCCGTGGCTCAGGGTATCCTGACTATGCGCGGCGGTATGACTTCCCACGCAGCTGTGGTTGCACGCGGCATGGGCAAGTGCTGCGTTTCAGGCGCCGGCGAAATCAAGGTCGACTATGTGGCCAAGACCGTCGAAATGGGCGGAAAGACCTACAAGGAAGGCGACTGGATCTCGCTCAACGGTTCCACAGGTGAAGTATACGACGGTCAGGTTCCCACCACCGAACCCGTTCTCGACGGTGATTTCGCCGCTATCATGAATCTTGCCGACAAGTACACAAAGACACTTGTACGCACTAACGCCGATACTCCCCGCGACGCCCGTCAGGCACGCAACTTCGGCGCACAGGGTATCGGTCTTTGCCGCACGGAGCACATGTTCTTCGAAGGTGACCGCATCAAAGCTGTCCGCGAGATGATTCTTGCTTCCGACGTCGAAGGACGCCGTCAGGCTCTTGCCAAGTTGCTCCCCATGCAGCGCGGCGACTTCGAGGGCATCTTCGAAGCTATGGACGGCTGCGGTGTGACAATCCGTCTGCTCGATCCCCCGTTGCACGAATTCGTGCCTCATCAGACAGCTACCCAGAAAGAACTCGCCGAAGAAATGGGCCTCACCCTCGAAGAGGTTAAGGCTAAGGTGGACTCCCTCGAAGAGTTCAACCCCATGCTCGGTCACCGCGGCTGCCGCCTGGGCATAACATATCCCGAAATCACCGAGATGCAGGCACGTGCGATCCTTGAAGCCGCACTCGCATGCAAATCGCGCGGTATCGACGTACACCCCGAAATCATGGTGCCCCTGGTAGGTTCTCTCAAGGAACTCCAGAACCAGGCGGATGTTATCCACTCGACAGCAGCCAAGGTATTCGAGGAAAAAGGCGACTCCATCCGCTATAAAGTCGGAACGATGATCGAAGTGCCCCGCGCAGCCCTCACGGCCGACGAAATCGCCACTGTAGCCGACTTCTTCTCTTTCGGTACCAACGACCTCACGCAGATGACATTCGGTTTCTCGCGCGACGACGCTCCCAAGTTCCTCAAGTTCTACAAGGAACACGGTGTTATCAAGACCGATCCTTTCGAAGTGCTTGACCAGACCGGCGTAGGCCAGCTCGTGCGCATGGGCGTTGAAAAAGGCCGCAAGTCAAACCCCGACCTCAAGATCGGTATTTGCGGCGAACATGGCGGTGAACCTTCGTCCGTCATCTTCTGCGCCAAGCTCGGCATGAACTATGTCAGCTGCTCGCCCTATCGCGTGCCCATCGCCCGCGTAGCCGCGGCGCAGGCTGCTTTGGATTGAATGAAATAAGGATCCATAAATAAAAATCAGGCGGTTAAGTTTTGGAATTTTCAAACTTGACCGCCTGATTTGTTACTGCTTCAGTTGATGCGAGAAGACAAAGACACGAAAGTGTTCTGCTTGTCAATATTTAAACTTTTTTAGTATGGAAAATGAAAAAGTGCGGGACCGGAGCGGTTCACGCACTTTTGGGATTGTGTTCGGAGAGATATCCTTGCGAGGAGAGGTGTCAGCGGATGTGTAGGCGGCGGACTTTGTTGCCGACGCGGATGATGAGAAGTCCACTTGTGGGTACGCGGAGGGTATTGGCTCCTGGGGCTACGTTGTGGCGGGCGAGGAGTATGCCGCTGATGGTGTATATTTCGGCGGTGGCCGACTCGGCGACAGTGACGAGAATGGTGGTGCCGTCGGCGGTGGTGATGGCGGTTTCATCGTCGGCGTCGGGGGCGTGGATGTCGGATGTGTTACTTATCACGACGCGGCAGGGTTCGGATGCTTCGCTGACTACGTCAGGACCCCATACACCGTCTTCGTCAAGGGAGTGGGTCCATGCAGTGATGGTGTAGATAAAGTTGTCGTCTTCGGTGGCGTCGAGTCCTGTGAAAGTGTAGGAGGTGTCGGTGTTTTCGGTCTTGTAAGATCCGATGTTTTCTCGGACTGTGCCTCCGGCATGGATGGTCTGTTCAATATAGATATCGTCGAAGAAAAGCATTTTGGATGCTCCGTCGCCGTCGAATTCTATGCGAATTGTGGTGGATGGTGTTCCGTTGTCGAACTGAAGGCTTAAGCTTTGTGCTCCTTGTTCGGCGAGGATGTGGGTAAGGGTTTTGTCACCGCTGGTGATACTGATGATGTCGTCCTTGTCGCCGTAGATGTTGAGGCGGACGGTGAAATTGCCTTTGTCGGCCGAGAGGTCGAGTGCAGGGGATGTGAGGTGGATGTCTTCGCCGTATGCTTTGTAGGTGTTGTCGAGTCCGAACATGCCGGCGACTACGCGCACTCCGAAGTAGTTGTACTGCCATCCGGGGATGGTGGTGATGTCGTCGATATTGTCGTAGAAAGGTGCGGGCCAGTCGAGGTCGCCGGAGGTGATTTTGTTGAAGTCTTCATGTACGAGGGGGACGAGGACGTCGGTGGTGGCGATGTATTCTTTTGAAAGATTGATTATGTAGCCCATGGCACGGAATGTTGGCTGCCAACGTGCGGTGAAGCCGTCGAGGGTGATGTTTTCGGCAGGGAGTGTGACGGGGCGGTCAAGCTCGTTGAGGGGGACGTGTACTTTGCGTTCTTCGGATTCGTCGGAGATGTATTGGTCGTTGACGCTTCGCACGCGGTAATAGTAGTCGATGCCTTTGACTGTGCCGTCGACGTCAAGGGTGCAATCGGTGGTGGGGGTGTCTTTTAGGAGGTATGTGCGCTTGTCGGCTTCATCGCGTGTGTAGACCGAAACGAGGTAGCTTTGCGCGAGAGGCACGGGGTTCCAGCGTGCGGTGAAGTGTTCGTAGGTGACGTTGCGTGGGAAGTGTATGATTGGTGCGGGGAGGGCATAGTAGTCCTGGATGATTTCGAAGTCGTCGAGTAGCCATTCATCGCCTTCGGAGGCTATTTCTATGAAGGCGAGGTGGTTGCCATAGCCGGGATGGTACAGGTCAACGTCGTAGGTGGCCCATGTGGATGTGATTTCTATGATCTCGGTCTGTATGGCATTGGAGGTGTAGGCATCGTAGAGTTCGATGTGTATCTTGGCGAGGGCGTCGTTGTCGGCTGTGAGTTTGCGTGCGCGGAAGCGTGCGGTGAACTTGCCTTCGTCCATGCGTACGTCGGCGTATGGCGTGCGGAGGTAGCCCTGTACTTCTTCGGTTCCGAACCAGTCGGATTGCTCGAATTTCATGATGGCGAGTGCTCCTCCCGCTTCGTGGAGTCCTCGGCCGCTCCACTGGAGTCCACCTGTGAGGCTGGGGTCGATTTTGCCTCCGGTGCTGAGTTCGTCGGTGGCGGGTGCATTTTCAGTGCCGTTGACGAGTGCGTCAAAGTGTTCGGCGAATGTTGGAACGAGTTGACCACGGGGATCAGCCTTTGCTGCGAAGGCGAGGGCGGTAGCGCTGAGTGCAAAACCGAGTGAAAGTAAATACTTTTTCATATAGAGAAATGTGAAATTTGGAATTTTAGGAATAAAGTGATTTAAACTTGTTTTTATCTATTAATAAACCGTTAAGATACAGAGTGCTATCTATATTCTGTGTGGTATAAACCCTTTTATAAAAATGAACTGATGTACGCTATACTCAACAAAGTTACAATAAAATATGATATATATAACTTTATTTTTTAACTGAAAAATGCCGGTCTGATAACAAAAACTTAGTGCATAAATGGAAATGACTATGATGCAGGCAATAAAAAGGCAAGTCCGGCATCACTGTCGGGCTTGCCTTGTCTGTATGAAAAATCTGTATATTATCGTCCTCCTGCGGTTGAGCGGTCGGCGTCGGCGCTGATGTTGACAAGTTTGTCGGCTCCGCGTTTCTGACGGCCCCATTGGAGGTTGTAGTTAACGGTTATGTAAGGCATCCGCATGTCGAGGCGCATGTGCTGCTCATTGCGGTTCCACCGGCTGAGCGACATCGATCCTTGGTCGTACTTTCCGAAGGGCATTATTATGCCGGCTCCGAACTGCCAGGATTTCAGGTTGTAGCTCAGTTCTATGATGTTGAGGTCTTCACCCCATGAGATTTTTTCGCCCCATAAGCTGCGTTGCGAGCGCACGTATTGGCCGCTGAGTACAAAGCCCCAGTGCATAAGCCGGAGTTGCGCGTTACCGCTCCATGCGCTGTTGTGAATATCGTAGCCGGTGCCGCGCATACGTTCCATACGGTATTGCAGGTATCCGCTTGCCGTAAGCCAGCCGGGTATGATCTCGATTTGCGGTGCGAGGAAGAACGAGAGGTTCTGAAGTCCCCGGCTGTTCTCATAAGTGGTGATAAGCTTGTTGTCTTCCCAGAAGAGGAGGGGAGTGATGGCATTCGGGGATGTGAAGGCACGGACGCCGAAAGAGCCGCTTACACGAGGAAGGTTAAATCCATAGCGGAAAGTCAGCATGTATGAACTTGCTGTCTTAAGATTCTGATTGCCGACGCGCCACTGGAAGCCGTCGAGTTGCTGCGGCACGATATTTGTTTCGGCCAGAGATGGTGTCGACTGCCAGGTTGTGAAGTTAAGCCGGAAGTTATGGTTCTGATTCAAGGCGTAAGTGACTGTGGCTTGCGGACGCGGACTCCATGAATGGTTGCCCTGTCCGGTTTCTTTGAACATGAAGTCGGTGTATTGCATGCCCATGCCGGCTGTGGCGGTCCACTTGCCGAAGCGATGGAAATATTCGGCGAAGAAATAGACTTTGTCCTGACGCTGATGGAATATGCGTCCGTCGAGATTGTCATAGCGGGAGCGGTTGCGGTTGGCTATGTAGGATGCTCCGGCGGTAAGCCGTCCGTTCTCCCAGTTTTTTATATAGTCGGCTTCGAGGGCATAGGCCTGGTTCCAGTCTTTGATTTCGGTGTTTATCGATGTTATGTAATCCCATGGATCTATGGCATCCGGCAATCGCTCGAGATAGTCGGAATAGGAACGTCCGAAATAGAAAGAACTGTTGAAGTTTACAATCAGCATCTGTTTGCGGGCGAGGTTCTGCTGCCAGTAAAGTGATAGGGAAGGGGTATTTCCCCGGTCGCCGTGCGAATCGGTGAGCAATATGTCGTCGGAGCCGTCGCTGATCGAGAGGAGTCCGTTGTAGAGGAATCTGTCGGTGAATTTGTGGAACATGCCGAATTCAGCCATGAAAACAGTCGTGTCCGGCTTCACGTAGCTGTAGGAAGCCCACAGGTTACCGAATGTGTTGTCCATTGAGCCGCCTTTTGAAGTTTCGTCGCGTGTGAGGCTGCTTCCGTCGGGATAGGTGAATGTTTCCGTATAATCGCGGTGGGTCTTGATATTGTCGGTCAGTTTGAGGTTGGCGCCGATTTCCCATTGCGAGCGTCCGGTGTTGAACTTTGCGTCGGCCATATAGAAGCCCCAAGCCTGATTGAGCGCGGGTCGTGCCATTGCCATGAGCGAGCCGCCGACAGTCGGATTGCTTACTATAAAGTTGATCACGTAGTTTGCGCCTCCGTAGCGGAGTCCCGGATTGTCGATCCATTCCACGCGTCTGATGGTTTCGGGAAGAAGCGCCCTTACCTGCTCGATTGAAGATTCGCGGCCGTTGATGCGTAGCTGCACCGACTGTCCGGCAGCCTGAATGCTGCCGAGCGCATCGCTGACCGTAAGCGCAGGAATCATCAGATTGCCGAGCAGCTGTAGTCCGTTTTTTGAAGCCTCGACGGCACTTTTTGACGGATGGTATATGTCCATGTCGGCTTTGCGTATCACCTTAGGTGCTTCGATCACTATTTCCCGAAGTTCCTGCGCCGGAAGCGAGTCGACCGGTTCGGACTGCGCCACAACGCAAAGAGCGCATAGCAGAACGGCTATAAGTATTATTATCTTTTTCATTTTTGCTGAAAATTGTTTATTACTATGACGCAAAAGTACTGCCGTTCCTTACATCAGGCTTAAACAAATGTTGAAAAGTAACTTGGCTTTAGACTTTTTTTCGCAAACGGCTGAGGTGTGTCTGTGTAATGTTCAGAAAAGATGCTATGTCTTTAAGGGGGAAAAGTGAAAAAAGGTCGGGATGTCGCGAAATCAAATCGTTGTAACGTTGCTGCGGCGTTTTGATGTGTAAGTCAACGTATCTGTCGTACACTGTGGAGAATACTGCCTCGGTGCTTGTCATGACCATTTCTTTTAATTCGTGGTCGGTTTTCAGGCGTTCGTCCAGCATGGCTGTCGAGAGGCAGTAGATGTCGCATGGCGATTCGGCAACGACCGAGGCCCGCGCTTTCTGACCGCGCAACGAGAAAGGAAAGTCGGTTACGAATTCACCTGTAAATTCCAGTCCGATTATATGTTCGGAACCATCTTCGCCGTAGACGACATATTTAAGGGTGCCGGATTTGATGTAACCGATATATCGTGCCACATGCCCTGCGGTAAAAAAGTCCTCGCCTTTTTCGTAGTGTCGCAAAGTGCCATGACGCAAACAAAGCTCCCTCCAGTAGGCTGTTGCCGGGCTTTCAATGTACGTATTGAATTTGTCTGTCATACAGATTCATGCCGTGGCTCCCGGCGATTATTGTGAAAAGAAAACGTGAGCCGACTATGCTACGTCTTAGTTTGTAGGTCGTAGGAAACCTTTGATGCAGATGTAACAATAGCAGCCCACGCTATGCGCGTGAGAACCACTATGCTATCTCTTGCATCGTTTTCTGAATTTCCTACGTTCACAAACTACAAGATACGCATAACGTTTCTTTTTTATCCGAAATGTTGTGCAGGCCAAAGGCTTGCGATGGCAAAGTTACAAATAAAATACGGTAATGACCCGAGATTCAGTTAAAATTCAAAAAATATTTGTTCGTTCAGAGTTCTCCAAAGACGTAAATTTTTAATTTTGTGCGTCGAACTACTTCAACAGATGGCAGACTTTATCGATATCAGGAATAGGAATTGCATTATTCGCGGTCAACGGATGATAGTATTGTTGACGGTCTTTTTTGCGATTATGTCGTCGAATGGTCAGACACAGCCTGTCGTTGTCGCCGATTCGCTGACAAGGCAAGCTCTGTCGTGTGCGTCAGTATTCGACAGGAATGGAAAAGCGGCAGGTATTACTGATGGCAAAGGCCGGCTCCCGTACATATCCGGGGACATGTTTCCGATTACCATCCGTTATCTGGGCTTTCATGAAACAAGGCTTGATTCGATAGCGGGTGATTCGGTTTTTCTAAAAGAACTTACAACCGAGTTGCCTGAGATTGTGGTGGAATCAAGACAACATAAGCTTCTCCATATCTTAGCTTATGTCAGAGAGTATTCCACGTTGAGTACCTATACGGATACCGTATTTCTGTTCAGGGAGAAAATGGTCGATTATATGATTGTGCCGGATAGAAAAATAAAGTTCAAGGGGTGGCATGCTCCGAGAGTTTTAAAGAGTAAATCATATTACCGATTTACAGATTCTCAGGGGCTTGACAGTGTAAGCGACCGCTGTAACCATCATTTTTCCTGGTCAGACTGGATTGGTATCATATCTTCTGCCGGATTGCCCGCAAGGCTGCGAAATGTATCGATGGGGACAGATACAATAATGGGGAGATACAGTCCTGCCGAGATTTGGACAAAGAAAGAAGACAGGATAAGCATTGATATTAATGTTCTGGCAGATACAACGAGTCGGAAATGGGTGCGTAACCTGTCCTCGTTTTTTAAAGAATATCTTGATTTTGAAAATTTTCGATTGCGATATAATTATGCTGATGTAATAAGAGGCGATTCGTTATCGGTCATTGATTTGTCAGCATATTCTTTCGCGATAGAATCAAATGGCCGGGGACGGGAGATGTTCAGATTCAACAAGAAGGACGAGCCATTTTTTGTAAACACGTTTGCTGAGGTATATATTCTTGATAAGGAATATATAACAGTGAAAGAAGCTAAGAAATGGGAGCGACGGAAGTTTGAAACGGATGCTTTTGATATAATCGAGCCTGCCGAAACTCCTGCTTTGCAGGCATCGGTCATGGATCTTGTGGCGCGAGTGAATGAGATAAGTCATGACGATGTCAGATTGGATTTTACACCTGACCGCAGACTGATGGGACGTGGTGTAAGGAAGCAAAATATAGGCCAGCGTGCATTGTCCTTGTTAAAACAAGTGACAGGAATTACAAATATCCGCTCTCGTCGAAACTTTGATCGGAATTGGAACGATTTCAGAAAAAGCAGGAATAATAAAAATAGAAAAATCAATGACAAATGACATTCGTGACAAAATTTGTGCCGGAATGTTGCTGTTGAGTACTATTGTCTGATTATCTATTTACTACAATTATGCAGAATAAGCTCCAAGGTACTTTTGTAGCCGTTCAGCCTGTATTTTAGTGATTTTTATGAATGAAATGTGTTGGCGTATGGTATTAAGTCCGAATTCATCGATAATTTTACCAAATGACACATTTAAAAAAATGGATGGCAGAGATGTAACCGATTCCATATCAACCACAACCTTTTGTCCATTGGAAATCTCTTTTTTTATAATATCATAAAACATTGTTCCGGCTATGGTAAGATCGGAATTTTGCTTTAGAATGTCGTTTAAGAAAATGGTTGCCATAATATGAAATTTAAAGATTGAATGATTCGAGTACTTCCTCGTCCTCGAATTCTGTCATATTAACAGTCAAATATATTAACGTACCGGGGAAAGAAAAGTTATTAATGTGATATGGTTTTAATCCGTTTTCAGTCTTATGTATTAATCCATGATTACTTATTATACGGGCTTGTGATGCGGCAGAAAGAATGTTACTCATCCCGAAACCTTTATTTCTTGATGTTGATTTAACGGTTGCGTTATCTTTTAATGCCCAGATTATTGCGTCTGTATCTTGTTTAAAAGATGGTATAAATCGTTTTACGGATGTAGGTATTCCAATGCCAAAGTCTGCGACAGCATAAGATAATTCTTGTTTTTCTTCATTATAAAATATAATGGAGAAAGCGTTGCCATTAGCATGCGCGTGGTCAAAAACGTTATAAAAAGCTTCGACCAAGCTTACACTTATAGCACTAAGATCTTTATTTTTGAAATATTTACGTTTGAAATATTCTTCAACATTCTTTGCATATAGATCCTTTTCGGATTCAATTATTCGCCATAAATTGAAAATGTTGGCAGATGAATTTGCATTTACATGATTTTTACCGCCACTCCAGTATGCTGCAAAGTCCAAGTCATTAAATATGTATTCATATAAATCGGTGTTGGACG
>ERZ778515.1221-NODE-1221-length-19227-cov-6.124974_pt1 | contig 19227 bp, 19 predicted proteins | sample MGYA00510343_ERZ778515 | MGnify/ENA primary metagenome ERZ778515 (study PRJEB29527, sample SAMN07138965) | mouse gut metagenome | material: feces | host: mouse | place: China:Nanjing | collected 2016-01-25 ...
CCGCATGTCCATACGTGTCGTTGATTTTCTTCAGACCATCCATATCCATGGATATAATGGTCATATCCATTTCCTCTGCCATCTCTAAAAGAAGCTGCACTTTCTGGTAAAACCCATTTCTATTGTAGAGACCCGTAAGCAAATCGCACATGTATAATCTCATCAACTCCATCTGTGCCTTCTGCATTTCCAAAAGCTGTCTAAAGCAGGTAAGAAATGCCCCATATGCGGTAAACCAGAACCATTCCAATTCAAATGTAATAACCGTGTAACCGACCGCTTTTCCCTTCATATGCGTCGTAAGCACCAACAGAAAATCATTTTCGTCAAGCTGCCGGCTTCTGTCCGGAATCAATCCGCCAAATTCCATACATTCCCAATAATCTGCTTGCGGCATCTCTTTGCAGTTGTCATAGCGCAGGACATTCATATGCGTCGTATAGCTTGGATTGCCCTCCTCGCACGCGGCATCACGCGTCTGCGCACCTAACTCCGCTTCCTCTATCAAATCCATATTTGCACAAAACCAAAAGGTTTTATACCTGAGCGGACTCATATACTCCGGTATCGCCTCAATAATATCCGTGAAATTTTCCGCATGTCCAAAATTGGCAATCAGCTGATTCAAATCTCCCTGATATTTAATCTGCTGGTGAAGCTCCGCCTTTAGCTTAATCATCTCCGAAGCCACGTGCATGGTCTCCAAATTACTGCACCCGCAGGAATTTCCCATCTGCACCTTATTATAAATTAAAATTTTACCGTTCTTGTTAAGCTGATACTCGCCTGTTTCGATAATATTAAACAGTACGCGGATAAATTCATCTACATTCTGCACTCCCGTGGTAAGACGGGGTCTGCTGTACTTCTCCATATCGATGCCATCAAAGCCGCTGACCGCCACATCCTCCGGCACCCTGTATCCTTTTTCCTGCAGGCAGCGGCACACGGTAATCGCCATTGCATCGTTGGCGCATACAATCGCTTCCGGCATGGAAAGACTATCCGCAAACATTTTCTGCATTGCTTCTTTTGTCGGATCCTCCCAAAAATATCCCCAGTAAACCCGTTCCGGCACAAAAGGCACATTATTTTCGGCAAGAACTTCCTGAAACACCGCAAGGCGCTCTTCGGAATAGCTGTTTCCCGGCATTCCGCCCATAAAATTGATAACACGGTATCCATGGTCCACCACCATATGCCTTACCACTTCCCTGAAAGCATCCCCATAATCAAATGCAATGTTAATACAGCCTTCAAAATTTTTATCCACCGTTATAACGGGAACTCCCGCTTTGTTTGCCTTCTCCACAAGCGCAAGCTGGCCTTCATCATCCTTAAAAGATTCTGACATTAAAACAATCGCGTCATAACGCTCCACACTGACAATATCAAACATCTTTTTTTCGCCCTTGTCATTTAAGTCATTGTAGTAAAAATCAGACAGCGTTGAAAAAAATACCACCTTATAATGGCGTGTCGCCGCCTCCGCCACTACCTTTTTAATCATCCTCGTCTGCTCATCATTAAAAAAGCTTGCCAGAATAAACGCTACTACCTTATAGTCTTTCCCCTCGGAATATTTTTTCAATGTGTCAGCCACTTCGCAAAAGTCCTCCTCTATCTGTTTAAGAGCTGCTCTATTTCCTGCATAATTTCCTGTATGATTTCCGCACATGCCGCCTCTTTTGTGATAATGCCCGCCGCCTGTCCTGCCACAATGGTGCCATTGATAACGTCGCCCTCCCGTGCAGCCTTCCAAATGGCATCTGTCACGGCTCTTTCTATTTCCTGCCAGTAAGTCCCCTCCGCTTCCATTCTCAAATATTCCCTCGCCATCCTGTTTCCGAGCTGACGGAGCGGATGCCCGTGGCTGGTACCCGTCACCACCGAATCGATATCCTTCGCTTTTATGATTCTTTCTTTGTAGTCAGGGGGCACGACTGCTTCCGCCGCTACGCTGAATCGGGTTTTCATCTGAATTCCATCGGCTCCCAAAACCAGTGCCGCAGCGCCGCCTCTGCCGTCTCCGATTCCACCTGCCGCTATCACAGGTATCTTGAGCGCATCCGAAACCTGCGGAATCAGCGTCATGGTCGTAGTCATACCAATGTGCCCTCCGCTCTCCATTCCTTCTGCCACCACTGCATCTGCACCCATTTGCTCCATCATTTTGGCTAGCCCCACGCTTGAAATTGTCGGAATCACCTTGATACCCACCGCTTTCCAGAGCCGCATATAATTGACGGGGTTACCGGAATCCGTTATGACTATTTTGATACCTTCCTCCACCACCACCCTGGCAATTTCCTCCGCATTCGAATCAGCCAGCATGATATGCACGCCAAAAGGCTTTCTAGTCTGCCTTCTCATCTGCCGGATTTGCTTTCTTAAAGCATCAGCAAACAAGCCGGCGGCACTGATAACGCCAAGACCGCCCGCTTGTGAAACAGCAGCGGCAAGGTGGTATTCTGCCACACATGCCATGCCGCCCTGTATAATAGGATACTCAATGCCGAGCAATTCGGTGACTCTGGTATCCATACCGCTTACGCTTCAATATCTTTTGCCTTCAGGTACTCAATCACATCACCCACGGTCGCAATCTTTTCCAAATCTTCTGACGGAATCTCCGTGCCGAACTCTTCTTCCAACGCCATAACCAATTCAAACAAATCAAGCGAATCTGCGCCCAAATCGTCCTTAAAGGAAGAACTTTCCGTGATATCCACGCCTTCCAAGTTTAACTGTTCCTGAATAATTGCAACTACCTTTTCTAACATGATATTCTCCTTTTTATCATTCCTTTTTTAATTGCTTTGATAATCGAAGTATATGAAGCATATGAAAATTTGTCAAGTGCTTTGTGCAGAATCTTATTTTCCGGATATCACAATCTTGTCTACTGCAACATAGGGCAGTACACAATTGCCGTCTGCAATCGTCTCCTTTGAGACAGCCACTACATTTTGAAGCATCTCCGCAAGATTACCGTTTATCATGGTTTCGCTCACGGCGCCCTTTATCTCGCCGTCTTCAATCAAAAAGCTGTTTTTGGCAATGCCGGAAAAATCACCGTTTGGCCCGGGGTTGCCGCCGGAAAACCTGCCAACGATAATGCCCTTCTTGATATTTTTAATCATATCGGCATAGGGCGTATCCCCGTTTTTCATGATAAGCGCAAAAGAGCTGTTCTTTGCACGGGCAAAGCCGGACTTATTTGCCACATACAGAGAAAGCATAAAGGATTTTAACACGCCGTCCTCAATCAGATTGTAATTCTCCGACTTAAAGCCGTCTCCCGTAAACCGCTCGCTGCAGCAGATGCGGGAATCCGTCGGTGCCATGGAAACCGTAATTTTTTCATCGGCAACCTTTGTATTCAGCTTGTCAAGCCAAATACTCGTCTTCTCCAGAATAACCGAATCGGAAACAAAATTGTTTATGGCGCTGGCAACAAAGGACACCAAACTGCTGGGCGCAAGAACTGCGACGCCCTCAAACTTGCCCTCCATAAGCACTGTGGTAAGCTGCGCCTCCACATCACACAAATCCTTCTCCAAAGAGCCCAGCTCAATAAAAGGCGTATCCAGATTGTCCATGGTAACGGAGCTGCCGAAAAAAGAAGTCATCTTTTCGCCTTCATGGGCGGAATACATCATATCGACGCTGTACTCTCCCCAAAAATACTCAAACTCCGTGCCGTTTGTATTTCTGTAAAGCGTATGGTTTTTTACATGGGATACAATCATCTGTTCCATAACAATTTTGGGATTGCGTTCCTTAACCGCCTCCATGAGCTCTTTTGTGCGCGCAAACAGCTTATCCGCATCCGGCTCATAGCAGCCCTCTCGAAAACACTCTTCTCCCTGACAAGGCGCGATGTCATAGGCGCTGTCCGCAATGCCGGACTCCGCTGAGTCCAGACATTCCTTTACGGTTACTCCGATTGTCTCCTCATCCAGCTTGTTGGTAAATGCAGATCCTTTTTTCTGGTTCTTAAATGCCGTTACGGAGAGGGATTTATCAAAAAGGGTGCGGAACAGGGAAAATTGTCCGCCGTCTACGTTAAATTCATGGGTTTCCTTAAAGGTCACCGTATACTGCGCCTTTTCAGCGCCCTCCTGCTTCAAAGCTTCGCCCGTTATCTGTGCAATATCTCTTATATCTTTCATTTTTAACGTCCTCCTATCATTACCTTGCAGCGAAGCGCAGGTCCGCCCATTCCCACAGGCATCGGCTGTTTTTTGCCGCAAAAGCCTGAGCTTGACCACACCATATTGTCGGATACCATATCCACAGTCTTCAGCATGTCAAAAGCCACGCCGGAAATCGTGGTGTCAAGAATCGCACGCCCCAGCTTTCCATTTTTTATCTCATATCCCATGCTCACACCGAACATAAACTCTCCCGTCATATCCGCCTGTCCGTTGTTTGTGTTCGTCAGATAATAGCCGTCCTCCACTGAAGCAATGATATCCTCCAGCTTATCCTTGCCCGGCAGCACAGCCGTATTCCGCATACGTATCAGCGGCTCATCCGAAAATTCAAAAGCACGCGCATTGCCCTGCGGCTTCATGCCAAAATGCTCTGCGCTCTCCCTGTTGTTCATATAACCTTGCAGCATACCATCCTGAATCAGCACGGCATCCTCTGCGGGCACGCCTTCGTCGTCCAGATAAACCGGCAGCGGCGCTTCCTCTCCCAGTGCCGTATGAGCAAAATCCACCATAGTGACAAGCTCGGATGCAACCTGCTTGTGCAGCATCTGGCCTGCCACGGAGCCGCCCAGCACCAAATCCGCCTCCACGGTATGTCCTACCGCCTCATGCGCCAGCATACCGGACAAAATACCGCCAAGTACTACCGTTTTATAGCCTGCCTCCGCGTACACGCCCTCCCGCTTCTGCATCAGCTTTTCATACAATGCATCGACAGCAGGATAAACCTGAGAAGGATTTTTAAACACATCATCAAAGTTGCCATAGCCTCCTACAGGGTCGAACAATTCAAGGGGTACACCCGAGGTCGATTCACTATTGAGAAACAAGTAAATATAGGTTCTGGGCAATGCGACATGTCCGTCATATCCATCCGACGTACAGATAATTTTCTCCATGGAATCAGCCGAAAGCATAACGGAACGGCTGGAAAGCTTTGGATATTTTTCGGAAATATAAGCATCTATTTCTTTTACAAATTCTATGTACCGCTTCTGCTCCGTATCACAGACCGCCTTATAAAGCGGCGTACTGCCGGAAGCGATGGCAGGAAATATCTTCTTTCCCTTTTGAATATGCCCGTCCATAAACAGCGCGTTTTCCGTGGCAGCCTTTAAAACGGTTTCCGCCGCATCGGACGTACATTCTGCCATGGACGAAAAGCCGTACACGCCGTTTTTATAAACCCTTGCGCTGATGCCGGCCTTTTCCAGTCTGGCATTTGCCGTCAGATTTCCCTGTATCAGGGCAACCCGCCTCTGTTTGTTCTCCTGCGCCCGCAGCTCTGTGTGGACTCCAGTGGTAAAAAGTGATTTTTTACCGGAAATAAAATCCTCCAACATAATTGGATACCTCCTTAATAAAAGAAATGTCGCGGCTATGCCGCATAAGCAGTTACAAAAGCAGCGTATAAACTGCTGCCAGCGAAATCACAATTTGAATAATTGCAAAACGGAACACAGTCTGTGTATTCGACCAACCCAGTTTTTTTCGCACATGGTCGTGCAAAGGTGTCAGCGTGTTTTTCAAAATCCGTATCCGAAACAGCCTGATAAGAGACAGTTTTACAAGACCAAGTCCTCCGTCCATCAAAATAACAAAAGCGGCAGGTATATACAAAAGCGGGCTGCCTGACTTTAAAATGGCAATGCTGATAAAAACGCCCATGGCTCGGGAGCCCGCATCGCCCATCAAAAGTCTGCTCGGCGAAGCATTGTACCACAGATAGCCAAGAATACATACCATAAACAGCAAAATAGGAAAAGAAATATCTTTACCCTTGTCATTTATCTCATTGATAACATAGATTGTCGTCAGTGTAATGATGGTGAGTGTTCCCGACAACCCGTCCACGCCGTCCGCACAATTCGTCACATTGATGGATATCCACACCAGCGCCACGGCACAGACGGCAAACAGCACAGGCGGAAACGTTATTTGTCTCCCCATTATCTCTATCGTACTGGAATTGTACTGCAAGTATGTGATTGCAACTGCAGTTGCAACCGCCAAATCCAACAGTCCTTTTTTCAGCTCTCCCCACGGCTTCTCTGCCGTATCGTCAAAAAAGCCTGTAAGCATCTCAATCACCACTAACATCAGGTAAATACAAAGCTCTATGCTGAGTCCGGAAAAAAGCAGCATGGACACCGCAAAGACCAGTACAAATATAATGCCTGCGCCTCTCGGCTTGCCTATGGATTTTTGCCCCTCCACGGCATAATCCCTGCCGTGGTCCTTTGGCAGATAACCGCTTATACGGCTTATCATAAAACAAGTTGCTGCAAACGCGCTCAGTACCCCGATAAAAGCCAGCAACGGCTGCTTGTCCGCAAAAAAGTATGGAAACATATTCTGTCCTCCCCACCGGTGACTCTGTCACGTATGCATTATAGCATACTATATGTATTATGCCAATATTTGTAAAGCAACTTTGGGTTTCACGACCGACAATTTTGGCTTACAGCCAAACGTATTGGAATAAACAGCGCCGGCGGAAAACCTGCTCCATATCCGCCCACTTGTGCAGATTGCAGTACCGTTCTCCGCCAGCGCAGCCTGTCTGACAAATTGCTATTTTATTGCTACAGCGTCTTCGACGTAAAAAGTCCCTTCACATGGGCAACCTCTTCTTCCGTTGCCTTCTGTGCCGGTACATAATAAGATTTTTCCCTTGCAATCTGGTACAGCTCCTCCTGCGACTGCTCACATGTGCTTCTAAACTGCTTCAGCACACTCTTCAATTCCTTATTTTCTGTCTGCGGTATCATCTCCGCATACCGGATAAGTTCGCCGTTGATACCGGTCAGGGTATCCGCTACCATTGTCTTTTCCTGCATTTCCATATTGTTCTACTCTCCGTTTCTGTTTTTGATGTTTGCTGTTTTTACTGTAAAAACTTCATAAGCTGCTGCTTATTCTCCATGGCGGACTTTGCACCTTTTTCAAAAAACTGCTTTACCTTTTCATCGCTGGCACATTTTGCGTACTCCTGCATTTTACAATGCGTGGTATCGTAACCACCAATCAAATGTCTTAAATTTTGTAACTCCAATTCTGATATATTTGTCATTTTTACCTCTTTTCTGCGCTGCTTTTTTCTCAATTTGGCTGAGACTGTGCATGAACGAGTTTGTGGCAGGCAGCGCGCAGACACAAATCCTGTTACAAGCTTATTATTTGAATCCTCTCTGATTTCTATTCAAAAAAATCGGTTTCCTTTTATTTACTCAAAAAATCAAGAAAAATCTATTATGATATGCTATTCTGTAAGCACGGTACGTACCATAACTAAAACCCCGCACCGACGGACGATAGAACCCCGCGCAAGGCTTGCTGTCCACAGAAGCGGAAGGAAGGAGACGATATGGAACGGCTCGTTTTGCTGGCAGATGCCTGCCATTGTTCCAAATCCACTCTCGAAAAATTGTTTCAATGCATCAACCATATAAGCGTGCACGATTATGTGGTCCGGCGCAAAATGGTAAAGGCTGCTAAAATGATGACGGAGCGGCCGACTCTTACCCTGCTTGACATTGCACTGTCCTTCGGTTACGGCAGCAATGAAGCCTTTTCACGCGCGTTTAAGCAGGTCTGGAACTGTAATCCGAAGGACTTCCGAAAAAAAAATCGATTTTGGGAGCTGTTTCCAAGGCTGTTTTCTCCTTCGGAACTGAAAAAAAATGAGATGGAGGATATGTATATGAAAGATATGTATACCAAAAGAAGACGAATGTTTGATATCAGTGAATTATATGATTTGTTTACGGAGAGAAAAAACTGCTGGTTTGTCTGCTGTGACATTGTAAATATGATACACATTAACGCGATTGCAAGGGCAGCCGGCGATATTTCTATTTTAGAATCCATGTCCCGCATGGATGCCGCCGCCGGAGAAAATGACGTGGTCTTCCGTATCGGCGGCGACGAATTCGTGATTCTCACCGCAAGCGAAGAGCGCGGATACGCAGAAGAAATCGCGCGAAAAATAGCTTCCCTAAACGAGCAGACTTTTACATGGAATGACAAAGAAATCCCCTTGAGCCTCTATACCAGCATTACAAGGCTCGAAAAGAGCAGCCATATTAAATATGGCGATTTATTTGCCGCGCTGCACACTTCCATTGAAGAAAACAAACAATAGAATAAACTGCAAAAGCTGTCTGTTCATCCTGCAGACAGCTTTTTTACATTTGGTGACGCACCACCCTATATTCATCATCCTGTGAAAAGTAAGGACAGTCGCCGCAGTTTCCCGCTAAAAAACGATACATTTCATCTTCATCCAGATTTACGCCGCAGGTATAATATTCCTCCTCTTCATCATACTCATAATTTGCACACATATCGCATCTACTCTGCATTGCCACACCTCCTTCCTATGCGCTATCCTTGTGAAACTCTAATTCACTTTTTATAAAGCTGTTCGTAAATTTCCCGTTTTCCGACTCCTCTGTCCTTTGCTACTTGCTTCATTGCCGTCTTGGTATCCATGCCGCGCTCCTCATAAAAAGCCATATGCTCTTCCAGCTCCATCGTTTTCCACGCCGCAATTTCTTCCTGCTTCTTCTCTTCCCTGTTCTTGCCGGCAAGCACCAGCACATACTCGCCGCGCGGCTCCTCCTCTTCATACTTTTGTAAAGCCGCCTCAAGGGTCGTTGGCAGAATGGTCTCAAATTTTTTGGTCAATTCCCTGCAAAGCGTTATTTTCCGATTTCCCAATGCCTCCAATAATTCTGCCAGCGTTTTTACCAGATGATGCGGCGCCTCATAAAGAATCATGGTTCGGGTTTCCTCCCGCAGCTCTTTTACAATTTCTTTTCTTTCTTTTTTATCTGCCGGCAAAAAGCCCTCAAAGCAGAAACGCCTCGTGGAGAGTCCCGATAAAGTCAGCGCCGTAATACAGGCGGCAGGACCCGGAAGGCTTGTAACCACAATACCAGCCTCCTGGCACATGCGCACCAGCACTTCCCCCGGATCGGAAATCGCGGGCGTACCTGCGTCCGTAATCAATGCAATATCTTTTCCCTCCTGCAGCCGTACAATGAGCTGCTCTGCTTTTTCCACCTTATTATACTCATGATAACTCGTCATGGGCGTGTGAATATCAAACGCTGCCAGCAGCTTGCGGCTGTTGCGCGTATCTTCCGCCGCAATGATATCCGCCTGCTTTAAGGCAGCAATCACCCGCGGCGTCATATCCTGCAGATTTCCTATGGGTGTAGCGCACAAATACAACATTCCCGCCATATTTCCCTTTTCCTTTTCCTGTTTATGCCTTCTGCTTCTTTTGACAAAAACTCTGTCCTGCTTTCTCAATATCCGTAAATATCACAGATTTCCGGCATGTAAACACCCGGCTCTTTAAAAATAATCAATGGTTTTTCCACCGTCATGCGCGGGTTGCCGCCCCGAACTCCTTCAACCAGCAGCATATTGGGCTCCTTATCCACAAAAGGGTAAACAAGCTGCATACGCTTCGGTTCCAGTTTATATTTTGTCATTACCGTAATAATCTCCGCCAGCCGAAAGGGTCTGTGCACCATAAAAAAATGCCCTCCCGTCTTCAAAAGCTTTGCCGCCTGACACACCACATCCTCCAACGTACAAAGCACCTCATGACGGGCAATCGCTTTTGGTTCGTCAGGATTTTTCAGTCCGTGCTCTCCTATCATATAGGGCGGATTGCTGGTGATTACGTCAAAAGAGGCAGACGGGAAAAAACTGTCTGCCCTTTTGATGTCACCCGTCACAATATCAATTTTTTCGGACAGACCGTTTAACGCCACGCTCCGCCTTGCCATATCTGCACTTTCTTCCTGTATTTCCAGTCCTGTCAGATGCGAAGCCTTTGTTTTTGCCTCTAAAAGTATCGGAATGATACCCGTCCCCGTACCCAAATCAAGCACTGTCCCGCCGGATTTTACAGTTACAAAGCCGGACAATAAAACAGCATCCATCCCAAAGCAAAACTTATCCGGATTTTGAATAATCTGATAACCGTTTCTCTGCAGCTCGTCAAGGCGTTCTCTTTCCTTCAGACTGATTGCCCTCAAAGTTTGTCTTTCCTTCCTTCTTTCCATTTCGGTAATTCTGCCGGTTTCGGGGACGACCGTCCCCACGGCGGTGCTCGCGATGCTCCTGCCTATTCTCTTCCCATCGCCCGCCATCCTCTCTATGGCGTTCCTGTCTGTTATCGCGCCTGCCGCTGCGGTTATTTCTTCCGCCCTTTCTGTCCTGATACTGTCTCTCAGACTCTTCTGCTCTATCGGCGTGTGTTTCCCTTCTACTCCAGTTTTTCTCTGTTTTATCCGCTTTGGCAGATTTATCCTGCCATGATGGAGCCGTCCTGTCTCTGGATTCCTTTTTGTAGCTGCGCTCCTGCTTTTCGGGCGCTGCCTCCTCCGTTGTCTCAAGCACTTCTTCGGATTCCAGCTTTTCCAGTTCTTTGAGTTCCTCCGCTGACAGCTCCAGATTTTCTTTCTTTCCGTGTTTCCTCTTAAAGTGCAAATCCTCTACTCTGTACTCACGGATTTCTTTTTCATCATCTATGTCCACAATCACCTTTACACGCTGGCGAAGTACATTGACGCTCTGCACTTCTCCCTTCAGCCCATCCGCCGTAACCACATAATCTCCCGTATTGGGCAGACGGCGGTTTAACTCCTCATAGGTTTCTTCCTCATGCTTCAAACAGCACATCAGCCTGCCGCAGACGCCTGATATCTTTGTGGGGTTCAATGAAAGATTCTGCTCCTTCGCCATCTTTATAGATACCGGTATGAACTCCGAAAGATGGGTATGGCAGCAAAGCGGACGCCCGCAGATACCAATGCCGCCCATAATTTTGGTCTCATCCCTGACACCCACCTGTCTCAGCTCAATCCTTGTTTTAAAAACACTTGCCAAATCCTTTACGAGCTCCCTGAAATCAATTCTTCCGTCCGCCGTAAAGTAAAAAAGTACCTTATTGTTGTCGAAGGTGTATTCTGCATCTATCAGCTTCATTTCCAGTCCGTGTTCCCGTATCTTCTCCTGACAGATTTTATAAGCTTCCTTTTCTTTCTGTTTATTTCCTGCCTCCTGCTCCACATCCCTCTGGTTTGCAATTCGCAGTACAGGCTTTAGGGGCTGTACAATTTTGTCGTCTTCTACCTCCTTTGGCGCGCTGACAACTGTGCCGAACTCTATTCCACGGGCTGTCTCCACAATAACATGACCGCCCCTTTCTACCTGAAAATCCAACGGGTCAAAAAAGTAAATCTTGCCCGCCGTGCGAAATCTTACTCCTATTACTTTTGTCATCTATAAACCTCCACATGTATTTGTCAAACTGCCGCTGCGACAGCTCAACCATATTCTTTGATATCCAAAAGCAAAAGCTCCATAGTCAAGTCAAAATTTACATTGGCTTCCAATCTGCTCTTTGCTTTGGAAAGCGCCTGAATGACGGTTTCTATGCCTTCATAAGAAGTCCTGCCCGCCGCCTTCCTGATATTCTGCGTCTCCTCGCGAAACACCAGATGATTGGCATCCTTTGTCGCCTTAAACAAAAGCACGTCCCTATACCAGATGGAAAGAATATCCAGATAATCTCCTACATCCAGCTTGTACTCTGCAATTTTCTTGACGGCGGCAATCATCTCCGTCACATCCATATCATGCACGTATTTTAAAAGGGAAACAGCTTCTTCCTTCACCTTTTCAAAATCCTCGCTTGAGGCAAGATGTTTTGCTTTTCCCACATTCCCTCTTGCAAATGCGGCACAAATATCCGCCTTATAATCCGGAACCTGCATCTGCTCCATCAAAAACTTTTTAATGAGCTCGTCCGATACCGGCTTCATATGTAAGATAACACATCTGCTCAGAATTGTCTGTAGTAAAGAATTGACATTTGTGGTAAGAAGCAGTATTACCGCATAAGCGGGCGGCTCCTCCAGCGTCTTTAATAACGCGTTCTGTGCCTGTACCGTCATTTTCTCCGCTTCGTTCACAATATAAACTTTATATGGGCTATTATACGGCTTTATGGCAATATCGCCGTTAACCTGTTTCCGAATATCGTCCACGCCGATAGAACCCGGCTTTTCATGCGTTACATAAATGATATCCGGCTGGTTATTCGAAAGCGCCTGTTTGCAGGAATGGCACTGCTGACACGGCTCTGTGCCACCCTTCTCACATTGGAGCGTCATGGCAAAAATACGGGCAATAAATTCCTTTCCCGAAAACCGCTCGCCATTGATAATATACGCGTGGGAAATTTTTCCTGTAGAAATTGCATTATGGAAATGCGTCTTTATCTGCTCCTGACCTATAATATCCCTAAATTCTGCCATCCGCTTCTCCTTTTATCTCAAAAGCATTATAAAATGCTTACGTAAATATGTCCAGCAGCAATCCTTTGATTTCTCCGATTTTACCTAAAATGTCAATATTGTCATTTTCATCCTTCACCAGCTCCTGTGCCAGCTCATCCAAATTTTCATCTATCAGGCGGATAATGCCATATACTCTGTGGCGCCCCCTCTTATCCAGAAAATTTTCCCGGGAAAAAGAATGGGAACGGCTGACTACCTCGTTTAAAAATTCCTTTATCAGTCCGCGATATCGTTTCATATCCCGCACATCCCGACGTTTATAAAGCCGTTCTCCCTGCGCCGTAATCTCTTCCATAAGTCCCTGCAGCCGCGCCTGCAGCTCCGCTTCCTCCACATGACTGGCAAGCGTAAATTTGAAGCTGCCGTCTGTCGGTTTTGTTTCCGGCGCCTGCTGCAGCGGCTGCGGCTGCGGCACTTGCCCAACTTTAATTTCCATACGCTTACCTCCTTTTATTATTTATCGGCATATCACAGCATTTCAGAAATATATTTTTTAATTTCCGCAAGGCATTGCTCCAGATTCTTATTTTGAAAGCGTCTTTCAATACCCGCCCGTTTTATTTTATCCTCCGCAAAATCCTCGCTGTCCGCCAGAAAACGCCGGCACATCTCCTCATATTTGGGCATCCGCTGCTTTTTCTCCCTGTCAAGGGCGCGCTGCAGCCGAATCCCGTCGTCCAGCTCGATTAACACCGGCACCAGCTTTTCTTCTCCAAAATATGCCCGAATGCTTTCATAGGATTCCAGCGTCCCGATGCAGATATAGCTCTTCTCCGTTAAATCTATACGCCCGTCATCCACCGTAAAATAGCGCCACAACCCATGGCAGGTCCGGTATTCCCGATGCTCAATAACTTTTCCGCTCTCTTCCAAAGCTCCAAAACCTTCTTCATCGGTAAAGAAATATTCTTCGCCATTTCTTTCCCGTATCCGTATGGGCCTTGTTGTATAGGGAATCATTCTCACCAGTTCAAAGCAGTTTTCTGCAAGAAGTCTTTTGTAAATGGTATCTTTTCCTGTGGAGCTCTTCCCCATCAGGTACACTATCTTCCCCATTGTACTATGCTACCTCGACTACATGAATCATATCGGTATTGCCTGCAATTCCCAAAGGAACGCCCGCCGTAATCACAACCGTATCCCCTGCCTTAATCAGTCCCGCCTGTTTACTCTTAAATACTGCCTCTTCAAAAAGCTCGTCCGTTGTCTCTTCCTTTTTTATCATAACCGGATTAACGCCCCAGAGCAGGTAAAGCTGTCGGCACACCTTTTCGTCCACCGTGCAGCCAATCACCTGACAGCCTGGTTTGTAACGGGCAATCATATTAGCGGTAAAGCCTGACATTGTCACCGTTATAATCGCCGCCGCATTCAAATTCATCGCCACATTGCAGGTTGCATAAGAAATAGCCGTTGTAATATCCGGTGTTTTTGTATCCATACACTGATTATCCTGCAGCCGTGAACGATAATCGATATCCTGTTCCGCACGCTCCGCTATCTTCGCCATTGTCCTTACCGCTTCCACCGGATACAGACCTGCCGCGCTCTCTCCGGAAAGCATAATCGCCGTCGTGCCGTCATAAATGGCATTGGCAATATCTGTCGCCTCCGCTCTCGTCGGCCGTGGATTCTTTATCATAGACTCCAACATCTGTGTTGCCGTAATGACATGTTTTCCCTTTTCCACCGCCATCTTAATCATTTTCTTCTGCAAAATGGGAACTTCCTCCATGGCAACCTCCACGCCCATATCGCCGCGCGCTACCATGATGCCGTCAGAAACCTCAATAATCTCTTCCAAATTATGAATGCCCTGCATATTTTCTATCTTTGCAATGATTTTCATACGGCTTCCATAATCATTTAAAATCTTTCTTACTTCTAATATATCTTCTTTTGTGCGCGCAAATGAAGCAGCCAGAAAATCAAAACCATGCTCAATGCCAAATACAATATCTTCCATGTCCACGGGACTGATATAAGGCATGGACAGTACTGCTCCCGGCACATTGACGCCCTTATGATTAGACACAAAACCACCGTTTATCACTCGGCATACAATATCATTTCCCGTAATTTCCTCTGCCACCATTTCAATCAGCCCGTCGTCAATTAAAATCGTAGTGCCGACAGAAATGTCATTTTTTAAATTTTTATAAGTAATGGATGCTTTTTGCGCCGTTCCCATCACTTCCTCTGTCGTCAATGTGAAAAGCTCTCCTGCTTCCAGTGCCGCTTTTCCACCCTCAAAATCACGCAGCCTGATTTCGGGTCCCTTGGTGTCTAACAGCGTGGCTACCGGCAGATTGAGCTCTTTCCTTGCCTTTAAAACCCTGTTATACTTTTCCAACTGTTCCTTGTGCGTTCCATGGGAAAAATTAAAACGCGCCACATTCATGCCGGCAAGCATTAACTCTTTCAGCTTTTCCTCGCTGTCACATGCCGGTCCTATTGTACAGATAATCTTTGTCTTTCTCATGTTTGCCTCCACATTATTTTATTATTTCTACATAAAGCTGATGATTCTGCTCTTCTATCCCCTGTACGGTCAATCCGTTTTTGATGCATCTCTGCAAATAATAGCAAATTTCTTCTGTCAGCATTTCTCCCGGTACTACAATCGGAATATCCGGCGGATACGGCACGATAAAGCCGCCTGCCGTCCTGCCCGCCGCTTCTGCTAACAGGACTCTCTCCGTCTTCCTGTCCCATGCTTCATAGAGCGGATAACATTGTCTGGGACAAATCCATTCTTCCTGCCTCCTGCGGTTCTGCCGCTCCTCACAATTCTGCTGTTCCCCACAGTTTTGTTGTTCCCTGCGGTTCTGCCGCTCCGCGTACTGCCCGCCCCCGCCAAAACCGCAGTCCCTGTCTATCTCTAAAAGCGCCTCTGTCAGACGCTCATAGCCTTCTTTTGTGTCGCCTATCGTAAACATTGCCAGCGCATACCGCCCCGCTGCCATTTCCAACTGCAAATGATACTGATTCCGCAATTTGTCATATAACTGCATTCCTGACAGACTGCCGGTACGGTCTGCTATTACCAGCTTTCCGACGTCCATATTATTTTCCCTGAGAAAATGAAGCGCTTTACAATCACCCAGCTTTTCCATCATTTCCTTCCAGTTTTTTTGAAAAGTACTAAAAAGAGATTCCGCCCCCGATGCTATCTCAATGGCTTCTTCCATCGCCGCCATAAAAATATAGGATGGGCTGCTTGACTGATAGATTTCCAAAAATCTTCTTAGCTTCCTGCGCTCTATTAAGCTGCCGTTTACATGTAAAATAGCTGTCTGCGTCATGGAAGGCAGCGTTTTATGAAGACTTTGCACCACCAAGTCCGCTCCCTGACGGGAAGCATTCTGCTGCCAACCCGTATGAAAACCCAAATGGGCGCCATGCGCTTCATCCACAATCAAAGGAATGCCCCGCCTATGTGCTGCTTCTGCAATTTCTGCCGTCTCTGCCACCAATCCTTCATATGTTGGCGAAACAATTAACACTGCCTGTATATCCTGATTTTCAGCAAGCGCCTGTTTTACTTGTGCCGCAGTCGCAGCCAAAATACAGCCAAACTCCGGATGTATCCCCGTAAATAGATACTTTATTTCCAGACCTCTTAGGTACGCCGCATGATACGCAGATTTGTGACAGCCCCGCACCATCAACAGTTTTCCACCCTTAGGAAGCGCCGCCGATAAAGCGCTTAAAATACCGGATGTGCTTCCATTTATCAGAAAAAAGCTTTCTTCGGCGCCATATACCTCTGCCGCCCGCAATTGCACCTCCTGCAGAACCCCTTTGGCATCATGCAGATTGTCAAAATCATCTATCTCCGTAATATCCCATGCCGCTATCGGCGCCAATGTTTTTCCAAACAGCCGTCTCTTATGTCCGGGCATATGGTATGGATAATAGTCAGAATTGGCATACTCTTCCAGACGCCTTTGTAATTTACCCATACTCAGACTTCCGCTCCTGTCCGCCTTGCCCCGTGTCCCTTGTGTACGTGAAAGGTTTCCAACAGGGAGCACCATTTGTCCGCTATTGTCACAATCCACGCTTCCCTGCACATAGGAGGCACTACTGTCAAGGGCCACATATGTTTCTTAATAATATCCCTTTCCCTTGTCGTGAGCTTATACTCTTTCATCGCGTTGTGAAGCGCAATGCCCGGATGGTAAAAGCCATGCAGTCTGCCCTGTTTACCGGAATTATGCCAGTCATATAAAAAATAGTCGTGCAGAAGCGCGCCTCTCACCAATTCATCTTTTTTACACCTAAGTCCCAGCTTTTCCAGCTTTTCGCTAATGGCAAGACTGTATTTTGCCACATCCATGCAATGACTGTTTACAGTCATATTTCCATGCTGGATAAATGTCTTAGTCCTGTTAAAATTAGGAGAATTTAAAATATCCGCCGCATTGCGCTTTATCTGCCGATGCAGTCTGTGCTGTGTCCTGTATTTTTTTATCCACTTTTCCGCTTGTTTATAATTTCGAAATTTTTCACCTTTCATAAAAATTCCTCCCTCCGGAGCGTTTTGTCTACAGATGCGAGTCAAATATGAAATTTTCCTCTGCCATTCCTGTGCTGCTGCGGCACAAATTTACATGTGAAAACAAAACTATCAAGCATATCTTTCACACGAAATCTCCTCACAGTCTTGTACTTTGCCGTCAATAATAGTAACAAATCACGGGAAAGCCTGCCGAAATATAGCCATATATGCTCTTCGCCATTTTCAATGGAAGATTGATGCAGCCATGGGAACCATTGGTAAGATAAATATCACCCCCAAAACTTCTTCTCCACGTCGCATCATGCATACCTATATTCCCGTTAAAGGGCATCCAGTAATTAACCGGCGTCTCATAGTCAGGTCCCCGAAGCACCGCATTCCTAGTCTTGTAAGTCAATCCAAACACACCGGCAGGCGTAGAATTGCCATTGGCAACATTCCCTGATACAAAATCTGTCTCCAAAATCAATTCCCCATCTACATACAAGTATAAATGCTGATCCGTCAAATTAATCTCCACATAAGAATCACCAATATCATCAGCGCCCTTTGCCCAACCCCGACAAATATATATAGGCTCTCTTTCTGTAACAGCTCCTTCCAGAATTAATTTTATCAAGGCTTCCGTTTCCGCATTTTTGTCTGTTTTCCATCCATATGCGCCACTGGGAAGCGTTAGCGTCAAACCAGAAGTTGTGACAAATTTCCTTTTCTTTCCATACGTATCATACTCCTTTGCTTTCTGCGCAACATATGCCGCAATCTCTTCTTCATCAAGTGTAATATCTTCCCCATCAAACACAAGCCACTGATGAATCAGTTCCCCGTCTACCACTTCCTGTGTGCCGTTCCAATCATAAATAATACAGGCGCCCACCACTTTATTCAAATTCTCAAGCCGCTCTTTGAGCTGTTTGTTGTCTGCAGTGATTTCCGCTACCTTAAAACAGCCCGTCTCGTACAGATTCAAGGAATCCTGTAACTCTGTCAGGGCTTGTGCCGCGCACGTCACCGTTCTTTCCTGCTCTAATATTGTGCCTTCCTTATCGGGAACAATCTCAAATTGCTTCAATTCTTCTTGATATTCCCCAATATATGCATCCTGCGGCTCTTCTCTGCAGGATACATCAAACAATCCTTTTTGCACCAGCAGGCTTTCTAACGCCTCTATATCATATTCCGGCACCAAAACAATCTCTCTGCTAAAGTCCTCCTTCGAAAAAATATAAAGAAACCACTTATACGCATTTTGCTCTTCCAAAATTTGCGACATTTCTTTCTCTATGGGAAATACCATTTGTATGTCTGCCGGCAAAACTACTGCCATCTCTTCGCCATTTCTATCAACCAGTCTCAGACTATAATTGTCTCTATACCACTGTTGTATTTTATCTGTCGCCTCTTGCAATGTTAAATTGCCGCAGCTTATACTATTAACTTTGTATTGTGGGAAAAAATTTCTTTTATAATAATAAACACCCCTGCCATATATATACCCCAGTGCGATTAAAACAATCATAGCAAAGGCACTGGCAGCTATTCTCGCCTTTCTATGGGATTTTTTAATAACACCTTCTTCATCCGATCCTGTATTGCTGGCTGTTTCTTTCTTTTCTGGTTTTATTTTTGCTTTCTTAGGTTTCGACTCTTTTGAGGCTTCCTCTTCTGTTTCTACTTTTTCTAATTCAGACACTTGAGAAGTTTCTTTTTCCGCTTCTGTTTTTTCTAGTTCTGACTCTTTCAGTGATTCCCGATATTTTAATTCTTCCTTTTCTGTTTTTTGCGTTTCTCCTTCTAGTCTTTCTACTTCTTCTGCAGTCTTTATATCTTTTTCAACTTCGTCTTTGGTAAGCTTTGTCATTTCTTCTTCCATCTTCAAATCCTATTATATCCTGACGAGCCAATTTATCATTTATTATATCATTAATCTCCTCAAAAAAATAGTATTATAATGAAAAAGGTACTGGTATTCTCTATTTTTACAAACAAAAAAAGACCTTTCGGTCTCCCAAATATACGATCACGCCTCAGTACCGGCATCTCAATGAAGCACGGGGGATTCGAACCCCCGACAACCTGATTAAAAGTCAGGTGCTCT